>LZQN01000006.1_pt1 | contig 99793 bp, 135 predicted proteins | sample 768531 | NCBI WGS metagenome assembly LZQN01 (sample SAMN05207080, study PRJNA324506) | oil field metagenome | isolation source: sample BH-FW-7 from oil reservoir | place: India: Bombay High | collected 2015-12-02
CCTGTTTAAGGGCCGTCTCTATCCCTCACTGCCTTCGAGGCTGCTTTCCCTGACTTTCCTCGTTGCCTCAATAACTTTGCGGGTCTCTTCCTGAACATTTCTGACTATCTCGTCTATTTCCTCAGTGCTCTTCCTCGATTCCTCAGCAAGCTTTCTCACCTCATCAGCAACGACTGCAAAGCCCCTTCCGTGCTCTCCAGCCCTCGCAGCTTCAATTGCAGCGTTTAGGGCGAGGAGGTTGGTTTGATCCGCGATTGACTTAATTCTCTCCGTAACCTTGCCTATATTTCTCACCGTCTTTTCAAGAGTCTCCACGATGCCTGATGCGTTCTCAACCTGTTCGAGGATTTGCTGCATGATCTGAAGGGCTTTTTCACCTTCCTGTTTGGCTATTTCTGCACTCTTGGTCGCTTCGTCCGCATGTCTGCTGGATTCGTCTGCCTTTGCGGAGAGGTCTTTGAAGATTTCCTCTGCCGCCTTGAGGTCGATTGCTGAAGCGTTTGCCAGCCTTGACAGGTTTTCGCTGCCTGTTGCTATCTGCTGTGATGCTGATGAAATCTGCTGCATTCCTGCGTTCATCTGATTTACAGCTTCATTCGCCTCTTTGATCTGGTGCGTGGTTTCCTTCATGTCCTCAGCAAGTTTGGAAACGATTTCCTGCAGTCTCTGTGCGAATTCGTTGAAAACATCGAAAGTTTCTCCGAACTCATCGTCCTTTATCTTCTCAAGTCTGACGTCAAGGTTTCCTGCCTGCAGCTCCCTTATTCCGTTGCTGAGGATATTGAGACACTTGTTTGTGTAGGCAAGCATCTCTTCGATTTCCTTCTCCTTCTCCTTGATCTCGGTTAAGTCAACAACGTATTCAACTCCCCCAACCACTTCGCCCTTCTCGTCGGTTATCGGCGTTCCTACGTACATTATCGGAATTTCCTTACCTCCAGGTCTTGCGATGGTCTCAGATTTTTCTGCTCTCTTGTTCTTCATCGCTCTCCATACAGCACATTTTTCAGTTCTGCAGTCAGTTGTTTTGAACAGGTCGTAACACCTTCTGCCGACTATTTGGTCTCTGGTGAGGCCAAGAACGTCCTCTGTAGCTTTGTTGGTTGCCAAGATTGTGAAGTCTTTGTCTACTCTAATCACAGGAGCCGCAATAGCATCGAGAAGTTCAGCCATCTCCTTCTCCTTCTCCTTGATCTCGGTAAGGTCCTCCAGTGTCTCCACAACTCCCACTACATTGCCCTCCTCATCCCTCAGCGGTGCAGCAGTTGCTCTGATGTAAGCCCTCCTTCCGTTCCTGAATGTCACCCATGTCGTTGCGACGAAGGCTCCGTCAATGGTTTCAGACCTGCTTACTGTGTCATACAGCTCGTGTGCCTTATCCGGATTCTCCAGCACGAGATCTGCCAGCACTGGCCTCTCCTCATCGTAGAAGGGGTACCACTGCTTGTTTGTTCCAACAACTTCTGAAGCCTTAACTCCCGTTATTTCCTCACAGGCCCTGTTCCAGAACTTCACCCTGTGGTCAGTCCCGATAACAAACGCACCGACGGGAAGGCTGTCTATAAGCTCCTGAAGCTCCTTCTCCTTCCTCTTAATCTCACTCAGGTCTTTGAGGAAAATTACAGCCCCATCAACAGCCCCCTCGACAATCTTGGGTGAGGCCGAAACCAACACATGTTTGGTTCCGTTTTTAACTCTTATTGTTCCCTCAACATCCCTCGCAGCCTCACCAGCTTCCATTGCAGCTATAATCGTATTGCATACCAGGCAGTCTTCGTTAAGGGCAAACAGTTCCTTAGATTTCCTGCCAAGCGCTTCGCTTTCGCTGTATCCTGTCAGTTCCTCAGCCTGCTTGCTCCACGTGACAATTTTTCTCTCAGCATCAACAACGTAAAAGGCGTCAGGCATCCCCTTCACTATCGCATCTATTTCTGCCAGAGTCTTCGCCAGCTCCTCTTCCTTCTCCTTTCTGTCCGTAATGTCTACAAACACTTCTATGTATCCAGCAAACTCTCCCTCGACGTAAACTGGATAAACTGACGCGGAGGCATAGAACTCTCCCTCGCTCTTCGAAACGAGCTTTAGCTCGATGTTCTCTATCCTTTCTCTCTTCTTTATAGCCTCTACAAGCTTTTTGGCCTCATCTTTGTATTCATCGTGCACAACAGCTATGTCTGTGGGCTTCAAGCCAACAACATCCTCTGCACTGCTGTAACCTCCGAGCCTCGCTGCATTCTCATTTGCAAACTTAATTTGTCCATCCTGACCAACGAATATGACGTAGGTTGGGAGGTTCCTGAAGACCTCTCTTATCAAGTTGTAGGCTTTTCTTGCCTCCTCCTCCTTCTTCTTCTGCTCTGTAATGTCTATGAAAAAGTCAACCATTCCAACAAACTCGTCGTCTATGTAAATCGGTGCGCACGATGTGAGTATTGGCATTGATTTGCCCGTCACAACCTCCAGAAATCCCTCTTTACCCTCTATCTTCATTTTGTTCTCGAAAGCAAGTTCTACAAATGTCTTACCACCTGCTGCAAGATTTCTGGCAAGGTCTGAAGGCCTTTTGCCTACCATCTCTGAAATGCTCGCCCCATAAATCTCTGCAGCATACTCGTTGATGTACTCTATGAAACCATCCTTGTTCAGAAACAGAACGAAGGCTGGCTTTGGAATCTGCCTTATTAGCTCGCTGACAAACTTTTTAGTTCTCTCCAGCTCTCTCTCTGTTTCAGCAAGTTTTTGTCGCAGCTTCTCTATCTCCTCCTTTTCTTCCCTGCAATCCCCCAACTTCGCTTTCGAGCCCTCCAGCAGAGATTTCAGCCTCGAAACCGCCTCCTCATCCCCCAAGGCTGAAATCAGGTTTGCAAGCTCATCATCCATAATACCACCTACTGGTGGATTGTGAAAATAAAAAATAAAATTTTCTCTATAAAGTAAAATTTCTAATGAGAAAATTCAGAACTGTAATTAGCGTTTCGAAAACAGTGTCTGATAAAGTTCAATCGAAGAAACTTCAGCCTCGCTCAGGCTGTCAAGGACTTCCTTCATCTTCTCAGCGCTTTTCCTCACCATCTCGAAAACCGTCTCCATGTCCATTTCACCTGCAAGCTCTGCCACCCCCTGTATAACAGCAAGAGGGTTTCTCAACCTGTCGGCAAGAAACTGAAAGTGCTTAAGGTTTTCTTTAAGCCTTTCCATAACCATCTCATTCTCCTTCTGAATCTCAAGGTGTTTTATTGCTCTTGAGAGAACATCCACCATCTCCTTCAGAATTTGAACATGCTCCTCCTCAATGTTTTTCAAAAAAACGTAAACTGAAGTTCCCTCCGCTGCGGGAAAGACTACGAGATAGTCATGAGAGACATTTTTGCACTCACAGTAGCTTGCGTCAATTATTCCGAAAACGTTTGGAGTGTAGTTCAGAAACTTGCAGCTAAGGATGTCCTACTCATCCTGTAGTGAGTTCCGCTTTTATCAGAAACAACAACGGCCGTGCACTCCTCATCCTCCGCAACTATGTTGCAGAATAACTCAATCATCTTCTCTCTACTTTTAAACATCCAAATCTGACTTGAGAGCATGAAGGCATTGAAGAGGAGGTTGTTAATCCTCCTCAATTGCTGAACTTCTTCATTCATCTCATACCCCCAGATAACGCTTTAAGTCTCATTAGTATTTCCTGCAACTCGCTCTCAAGTTCCTCAGCAGAGAATTTCTGCCCTTTCAGATCCCTCAACAAGTCAATCTCCTCTTCCTCCTTAGTTTCGACTTCTTTTGCCAAAGCTGAGATTAGCTCATCCTCTTCGTCGAAGTCCACCTCCTCCACCTCATCTTCCTCCTCCTCTTCATCCCCTTCACTCGAGTCGAGAGGTATTTCCTGCCCAAAGTCCTCGAAGTCCATATCGAGGTCCGAATTCAGCTCGGGCAAGTCGGGTATGTCCGGCAATTTCTCATCCTCTATGGGCTCGGGAGCTTCAGCTTTTATCTCAGATGCCGTCTCCATCTCCTCAAGCAGGTTGTCGTCCAAATCGAGATTGACGTCATCAAGGGGCACAACCTTTTCCTCTGCAGGCTTGGGATTGATGCTAACCCCGGCACTCACAACCTCCTCAAGCTCCCTGTCAACTTCCTTTATTTTCTCCTCCACCTCCTTTTTGCTCCTCAATTTCGGCAGGCTGAGCGAGAACGAGAACTTATTTCCAACTCTCTCATAAATGTACGGAACCGCGAGGATGAACCCTGCGAATGCGATTCCTATCAACATCTCAATCATACCGCATCACCTCCTACTCAACAAAGGACGGGAGTGTAAATGCCCACTTCACAACCGGAGGGACTACAAGCATCAGCAATCCCGAAAGTATGGCAAAAATTGCTCCGTAGTAGAGGTAAAGGTACTTCCCCCCACCCTTGACAACGTTGGCTGCAAGAGTGTTCGCTATGGTTAGAGAGAGTATTATCCAGACAGAGTACTGGTTCAGCAGGTCTGTTGGAATTCCGGAAAATATCCCTATGTTCAGCCCCTGCAATCCTCCTGGAACTTTGCTTAAAACCTCACCTGTGCTTACACCACCCAACTGGCTGGCAAAGAGGTTCGAGATGTAGTCTGAGAATATCGACAAAATTTGCGTTATAAACAAAACCAGTGCCACCATTGCCAGATGAAGAGGTATAATGAGATTTATGAAACCAGAGGAAATCAAATCTCTCTTCAGCCTCAGCAGGACCATCTCCAAATTTGAGGAAGAGACTATCTCCCCAACAACATCAGCATCCCCTCCCAAATCCGTTGCATCAACAAATATTGCTGTCATCTTGGAAATTAAATAGCTCCCACTCTCTCCCACAAACCTCTCCCAGGAAAGTCTTGCATCAAGCCCCATTGAGAGCCTCCTGTAAAGTTGCATGACAAGATCTTTCAGTTCACCCAGATTCTTCTGGTCTATTCTGCTCAAAGCTTCTGCGACAGAAACACCTGCACCAGCCTTTATAGCCCCAAGACTTCTGATGAAAGACGTGAAGGCCTCATCCCTCCTGGTAATTTTCTGGTCGTCAACCCTTGCAAGGTAGCCTACAGGAAGAAGGACTAAACCGGCAAGAAGGAGGCCAATCCCTCGATAATCTCCACCAGGCAGAATGCCAAGTCCGAATCCCGTGATGTTTAAAAGGGTGGGCAGAACTGTTAAAAATACTGTGGCCATAAATGCAAGAGAAATCAGTAATGGGGCCAGGTTTGAAATTATTGTCTGCTCTCTCGATTTGATCTTGAGGTCATGAACTTTCTTGTCTTTGGGAACGGCCTTGAAAAGCATGAAAACACCAAACATCGATATAGCGAAGTTTGCAATTGCTGAAGCGATTAAAGTGGCTCCGGGGTCACCTGTGCTGTATATAACAACAGAAAGCAAAACAACGACCGAAATCAGAGAGGCCGAGACGAGTAGGGATGTGTAGGCATCGCTCCACTTTCTCAGGCTTTCAAGATTTCTCTCGTATTCATCCTTTCTTATGGTCTTGAAGGCTCTCCATTCTCTCTCCAAGAACTCGTTGTCTGGCTCTCCTGCTGCAATTGCATTGGCCATTCTGTTGAAGAGCTTTCTCAGCCTCTCGTGCTTGATTTTCTCGGCAATCAGTTCGCATGCAGTTGCGTAATCGTAGTGCCACTTCTGCGTTAAGTCCTTCACCTTCGAAAAATACCTGCTCGGGGCGTACTCTTTTTTATCGGAAACCATTTCGAAAATCTTGTCCCTTGAGAGGTTTGCGGTTGCAAGTGAGGCCATGTATGTGAGAGTGAAAAGCAGGTCGTTGTCCATCAGCAAGTCCTTCCCTCTGCTCCTCAGAACCTCAAGTACCTTTCCAAACCTTCCGAATCCCACTGAAAGTTTCGGAGCCCTGACAGTTTTTACCTCCATAGGCTACACCTTAATTGAGAGCAACCCGCTCTTGTAAATCTTCGATATGGACTTGAAGAACTCGTAGAAGTCAGTAACCCCCTGCTCGTGGAGCTTCTTCAGTATTTTCGCTCTCTTCTCAACCTCCTCGTAAATCAGCTTCTTCTTGTTTGGTGGTATGCCGAGCCTCGTTGCTATTTTCTGCTCAAGAAGGTAAGAGCTCCCGTAGCCCGTGAACACGTGAGTGTCCGTGACAGGATCCCACTGGAAAACCTCGATGAAGGACACACCACCTTTTTGCGGGTTATAGCCCACTATCTCACTGACGCTCAGCACTCTCCTGACGAGCTTACCATCTGCCTTCTGACGGCACTCTGAATTACGACGAAGTTGAGGTTGTCGATGAAGGTTTTGGGAACGCTGATTGGCTCTGTAGTCAGCCTCTGAATCAGCTTTTCAACTGTTGCTGCATGGAAGGTGGACATGACTGGATGTCCAGTCTGCATAGCCTGGAAGGCGATGTTGCCCTCAACACCTCTAATCTCACCAACCAGGATGTAGTTGGGCCTCTGCCTCAAAGCTGCCTTGAGCAAATCGAACATAGTGACATCACTGCCCCCTCCCTCTCCAATTCCCCCTGCTCTCGTTGAGCCTCTTGTCACCTCCCTCGTCCAGTTCTTGTGCGGAACCTGCAGTTCGGGAGTGTCCTCAATGGAGACGACTTTGGCTTCAGGCCTTATAAAGGCAGTAATGGCGTTCAGCAGTGTTGTCTTACCGCTTGCAGTCTCACCACAGATGAAACCGCTCATTCCCTCACTGATAAGAAGCCAGAGGTAGCCAGCGATCATGTAGTCGAGGGAGCCAAACTCGATAAGCTGAAGCACGCTGAATGGTGTTTCGTTGAACTTTCTGATTGTGAAGTTGCTGCCGTTCTTGCTAATATCGTTGCCGAAGACTATGTTAATTCTGCTCCCATCCGGCAGAGTAGCGTCAACAATGGGATCTTTGTAGGTAACTGGCTTTCCGATTCTCTCAGCAAGCCGGATTATGAACTTGTTCAGCGTTTCCTCGTCTCTGAACTCAATAACGCTCTTAAGCCCCTTGAAAATCTTGTGCTCAACGAATATGGGCCCGAGTCCGCTGCAGGAAATATCCTCAATGTACTTGTCCCTGATGTAGGGCTCAAGCACACCCAGTCCGACTTTATCCCTTATCAAAGCATATTCCAGCGCCTTGAACTGTTCTTTAGTAACCCTCAGCTTACCCCCCCTTGAAATGCTACTGCCATTTTTGCTATTCTTAAAGAATGGAAGCCTGAATGGAAACCTGAATTTGGGAGTTAGCCTCACTTCTCCTCTGCTATCCTCCATAAAGGACTCTTCCTTGTCAACGATATCGCAGACTTCTCTGAGCGCCTCCTTCAGAATCTTTATCTTCTCCTCATTATCTTCGGGATCAAAGTCTATGTCCGTGATGTAGTCAACAAGCCGTATTTCAACCTCCTTGAGTAGCTCATCGACACCTGTAAGGAGAGTTGGCTCTATGGGGATGTAGAAGTTTCTCATGTCGTTTTTGTCGGGGTAAACGTGGATGTAAATCTGCTCATCCGCAGGATAAATGAGGTTTGGGCGGTCGAGGTCTCCGTGCTTCTTTCTGTCCAATTTTGGAGCAAACTTGGGAATCCCAATTTTGTCGAGGGGGAGGATATGGAGGTACTCAAGCAGGTGGAGGTTCTTCTCAACCTCCTTCTTCATCCTGTCGGGGAGGAGTTTGTAAATTCCGCATGAGGTTAAATTGGAGTGGTCATGATCTTCCTCTAACAGCCTTGGTTTGAACGGGAAATTGGCCACAACTCCCTGCTTAAGTCCCTTCGGCTTTAAACTGAAATCCAGTTTATCAACCTGAGTCGCCATATCCTCCCCCCATTATAATTACTATTACAACTATTGACACTTTTTGCTATTAACCTTTGCTTTCATTTTTGGGATTACACTGCAATTTGCCATCAAAGGTTAAGCCCTCGCCTCTGATACGGGAATTATCTTCAACCCGAAGCCCGGATGCACCTCGAAGCTGACTAAATTGCCCGTAGTCTTCCTCGCACCTCTAATCTTTGCAACCTCAAGGACGCTGACGTATCTGTCACCGACCTGCTCCTTTCTTAGGAACAGATGGCAGTCGCATGCGGATCTTATTCTGACGAGGGTGTCCTCCTTGAACGCGTGCTGGTGAAGTGTGATGAGAATCGTCTTTCCGTTGTCGCAGAGGTTCTTGAGACGGGTGAGAAATTCAAGGACGTCGTCTTCTGTTGAGTAGGTTGTGAACATTGTCAGAGAATCGATTATTACAATGTTCTCTCTAATCGTTTTGATGTGGTTCGCTACCAGGTTCAGTATGCTTCTCATCTGCTCTGTGCTCCAATCAATGCCTTCGAGATGGACAGGAAAAACTCTCAAGTAGCCCCACGCGTAGAAGTCAGATATATCAAGGCTCAGGGACTCCATCTGCCTCAAAAAGCTCTTTATCGTGTTTTCTGTGGTGTAGTAAGCAATGTTATGTCCGCTCATCAATCCTCCATAAACAAACTGCTGGCACAGAACCGACTTGCCTGTATCGTTTTCACCTTCTATCAGCGTTAGTGAGCCTAATGGGATCCCCCTCCGAGCCTCTTGTCTATCTCACCATTCCCACTCGACAGTATACTTCTCTTCTTTTCCTCCTCCAATTCAGACAAACTCTCTACCATGCTCCCCACCTCCTAAACGCTAAAATCCGCACTATCGCAAACAGCATTTGGCGTGCAGATTAGCAGAACGTAAGTACCGTTCTGGAGCGGTTGCGCTGATTCAAGCTTTGCCACCTCCTGCGGGTCAAAAATTCCTGGATTGATCAGCTCATTCGTAATTGAAAACACCGTGGAGTTAACGTAGAAGGAAACCATTTCCCCTCCAGAAGTTCTGCCATAAACTATGACGTCGAACTCGGTGAAGTCGGGATACCTCTCATTTCCGGTATTCTTGAAGTACGCAACAATATTTGAAGTTGAGTTGTCATAAGTAACACTCAGAATTTCGATGTCGCTCCTGAGCTTCTTAACCGCTGAGTTCACAGCTTCCTTGTAGCTCTCAACCGAGAACTCGGCAATCGTGGTGCTCCCGGCAAGGAAGGTGTACGCTACTGTCACGATGATTGCCGTGACCATTATTGCAGCCACCACTGTGTCAAAGCCCATGGCCATCACCACGAGAAGTAGTCGTTCGCTCTAACACCGTTGTAAAGCACGAAAGTCAGCAAATACTCGTCCTGGGGCATCTGTGTTGCATCGATGTTCTCCACCGCAACCTTCAGAGTTTCTCCCTTCTCCCAGTACTCGTCGCCATCGCCATTCTCGATGGTGAAAGTCACTGCAGAATCTGAGGCTGTAAAGTGAAGGTAGGTCGAAGAGGAGGTGAAGAATATGTCGCTCATACGTATAAGATCGCTGTCGAGCCTTGTGCTGCCTGTATTCTTAACCCAGAAGTAAACGTTTACCTTAGTCGCATTACTCGTAACCTTCACAAAAATGATTTCAATGTCTGTTTCAACCTTCTCGTTCAGATTTCCAGAAACGGAGGTGTAAGAGTGAGCCAAATCCTTAACTGCAGGTAAAATAACCATTATGGCAGCGGTAACCGCTACTACTGTCGCTATCATCAGGATCGATGTGGATATCACCTCCCTTGCCATTGTAATACCTCAGCGCAGCCGCTCTCACGGCCTCACAGCCTCTTGTCCAGTATCAGGTTAAGCAGCTTTGAGTCCATGCTCGTGTCTTCTGGATTCATCAGCTTGTGAAGTCTGTACAGCTCAAGCAGCATGTCCTCGAATCCATCGTTGAGAGAGACAAGCTCTGCAATCTTGCAGATGAACTCCCTCGCATCTTCAGATATGTATCCAGCGGACTCGAAGAACTCAAGCATTATTGTCAGCGAGTCGAGGTTGTACTTCTCAAGCATCCCCTTTACCCACTCCATGAGGTTAAAGAGCGTGACAATGTCGTACTTTTTGATTGCCTTTATACCAAAAGCTGGCTTCTGAACTCTTGGCTCAGCAACATACTCCTGCACAATACCACCCTCTTCTTCCATCACCTCCTCAGGCTCGGGAAAACTCGGTTCGGGAAAACTTTCTAATACCTCATCACCTTTACCATCAACCTTCACGGGTTCCTCAATTGTGGGTTCAATCTTCTCCTCAACCTTCTCCTTCTCAACAGGCTCTTCAGCGGGCTCTTCGTGAGTTTCCTCTTTGGCCTTCTCAGGTTTGGGTGGTTCCGGAATTGCAGCAGGAATAACCTGTATTTGTGGCAATTGTGCATGCTGGCCCGTTCCACCAACAAGGCCGCTCTCTGCCAAATTCTGCAGGTTCTGGAATGGATTTTCGATGTTGTTCAGCGTCTCTCTCAAATCCAGCAGCAGCTTTTCACCGAACCCTTCAAAACATCGAGCTCTTTCTCAAGCTTTTCAATTCTGCTTTCTGGAGTGTCAGCCTCTGCACTGGCGAGAATCTCGTCAATCGCTGCCTGGTCGACTTCCATGGTATCACCTCTAAAAAATTAAAAAATTTTATACTAATTGCATAACACTTTCGATGGCAGGTGGAACTTTGAGGTTTATCGGATAGCTAGCGCCTACTGGTGGTCTAATTTCGACGAGGAATTCTGTGTTCGGCTTGAGATCTAGGCTCTGATTGGTCATGTTTATTGTAATTTGGGCTTTTTCAAATTCCTGGAGGTAGTTATCGGCACCGTCTTTGTTTACTGTTGTAATCCAGTCTACCCTGTAGTACCCTTGGGCTTCACTGCTTGTGCTATATTTCAACTCAACAAGCTTTCCTTCCGATGGGACGGCAACCATGATGGCCGTCTTCCCAAGATCGATTGGTGTTCCACCTGAAGCAAGTTTCACCGTAAACACGAGCTTTGTCAGGTTGTTGGCATTAGATGCCGTGTTTCCGTATCCGATGACTTCCCCAACAAGCTCCATGCTGCTCGTAGCCTGCTTCACACCGGTATGGACAGTCTCCTGACCTTTCTGAGTTGCGAAGAATCCAGCTCCAAGCAGCACGTAGCTGAACACTGCAGCGACTGTGACGAAGGCTATCAGCACGATTGCGGCTTCAAGGCCTGTGAACCCTCTAATATCCTTTCCAAATTTGCGAAGCATTTCACATCACCTCAGACATAGCTAGTACTTTCAAGGCTTGGCGGAGTCTCCTTGTTGATTACGAGCGGAGCTCCAACGGATGGCTTGAGTTCAATCGTTATATCTTCGCTGGTTCCAGGTGGGTCAGTAATCTTCGGGCCTGTATACTCTTCCACGTTTAATACTCTGTAACTACTGGTGTCGAGTTTAACAAGGTAAATCTTGGCGTTATTGGTGCTCAATGCAGTGGCATTGAATCTATACGTCACATTAATGTCTGTGGTATTTTTAGCTGCCATAAGTAGCAGATCAGCTACGATCTGGAACTTTTCGCTTCCCTCTATTATGTTGTGCGGCTCATTCCCAACCACAGACTTGTAATACCAGAAGGGCAAGAACACATTGGTGTAGCTACTAGGGGTGATAGTCGCGTTATCCAGAACTCCAGACGTTTTGTTTACGTTTGCTGTAACACTGTAACTACCCAATGTATACGTGCAGTTTTTATTCTGATCATTAACATTGTAGAACTTTATTTTTGGCACGTAACCATTGGTTCCGGTGACTAAGTCACTGGAAGACTCAAAGTTTATTACCGCGTAGTAATTCGTACCAAGATTGTCTCCTCCGCAGTTGAGGCTCCCATTAATTATTAAGAATTGTGTGAAAGGTATCTGCACATAGTCGTCTTCATCCCTGTAGGCAAGAGTGAGCTTGTTCATGTCAACTTTTGCGTTCCCAGCAGTTAGCGTGACCATGAAATCAGTCATCCGGACTTCTCCATTAGACCCAGTATTGATAGCTTTGAGATAGATGTACTGACCATCAAGCTCAAGGCTTGAACTTGCCTCGGATATGCCTGTGTGCACAACTTGCTTGCTCTTCTGAGTTGCGAAGAAACCGGCTCCGAGCATCACATAGCTGAAGACTGCAGCCACTGTAACGAAAGCTATCAGCACGATTGCGGCTTCAAGGCCTGTGAAACCTCTAACATCCTTCCCAAATCTGCGTATCATTTTACATCACCTCACACGTATGTTAGGTCTTCAAAACTCGGTGGTAATGTCTTTGTGATCGTGAGAGGTGCACCAATTGGTGGTCTGACTTCAATGACAATTGTATCACCGGGCTGGATGTCACCAATGCCCTCCCATTCCGGAGTTGACCCTGACCCCCATACTTCATTCCACGCCGTACTATTCACATTGACAGCAAGAATTATCTTATATTTCTCATTCTGCTCAACCACGTTGTCGTTGTCATCACTGACTGTCGCTTCATACCACCACGGCTTTGCAACTGCTATCGTATAATACGTCTCACTGTGATTTACAACAATACCAACAGACGGCACGTATGACTGGTTTTTACCTTGTAGGAAGATTGGAATTATGTTTTCGATAGTCCCATTATAGACCGCGGGTTTAGATGTATTAATTTCAATCGTTGAGCCAACTCGCACGTAGCCACTTACGTCTGTTACTGTCTCTGTCGTATTACTACTTACATCAACAACATCCCCGCTGCTTTTTTGTCCACTGATAACGTACACTGTATCGTCTACCTCAACCAAATCCTCGAAGAATAACTGCTTATATCCTTGTTCAGTCGTTATGGCAATTGAGGTCTTTTCAAGATCCACTGGAGTGCCGCCTGCGGTTTGAGTCACATAGAAATAGATTTCACTAACTTTTCCGTTTGACCCTGTTTCACCACCGGACTCCCTCGATGCTATCATGTAAATGTACTGCCCATCCAGCGTAAGGCTGCTCGATGCCTGATGCACACCAGTATCAACGACTCTCTTGCTCTTCTGTGTGGTGTAGAAACCTGCTCCCAGCATGACGTAGCTGAACACTGCCGCCACGACTACGAAGGCTATCAGGACAATCGCTGCTTCCAGCCCTGTGAATCCCTTTTCGTCCCTTCTTATTTTCCTAAATTTTCCCCTCATTCCATCACCTCACCCCATATCATCCTCAAACCAAACAATCGATTAGCAATATATAAGAATTTTCTTATATGATGAAATTACATTTTTCTAAGTTGAAATTTCCTTTACGTAATTTCAAAAATGAGAGTCGAGCAGGTAATGGGCAATAACCACACACTGCTCCGCCATGAGGGAGAGGGGGAGAGGGAGAGCTTCATAACAGCGAAGCGATTAACCAGTTTCTCCTGCTCCTCAGTCAGGCCATGATGGTCTCCAACTACAAAAAGGGGGTTTTCAGGGATTCTCACCTTCCTCGCATCAATTCCGTCTTCCTTGAGATACACTACCGTGTAGCGCTGGCTCAGCTCAGAAAGCAGGTCTTCAAGGCTTTTTATTGCCACATAAACGCCTGAATGCACCTCTTTCCATTCATAACTGCACTCAACGCCGAGAGCCTTTCTCAGATGCCCCGCCACATTCCTCTCATCAGGGACATCCTCCTCACTTCACCCCCTCTAACCAGAATGGCCTTAGGCGGTGAGGGAGGGCCGAGCAAGAGCAGAAAGACTTCAACATCCCTGCGAATGCCGTGGGAGATAAAGAGGGCTTGAGAGACGCACCGGCAGAGCACGTCAATTCTTCCAGCACCGGGCAAATCGTTTAGGCTGAAGGGCTGGGTGTAAGCTTTGTTTCCCACAATCAGAAAACCCCTCAGAAAACCACCCCCGAAATGGCAAAGTATATGAGATAAAGCAGCACAACTACACCAGCAAGCTTTCTAATGAGCCTGAAATTTGTTTTAATGAATCTCTCTCCCAGCTTAAAAACTGCGGCAATGGTCAAAGCCATTCCAAGGCCGTATGAAAGCATTACAAGCGGGTTCTCTGAGAGCAGAGTCTGGCTGATGGCAATGCCTGCAAAGGGTAGAATGCAGGGAAGCCAGAGGAAAGCGAGGAGCATGCCGAAAAAGAACGACGGCAGGCTCTGAACTCTCCACGAAAATCCTGAGGTCATTCTTGAGGCGTATACAGATACTTTTTCATCAAGCTCGTCAGAGAGCAGAATTGCGGCGAAGATGAGAAGAAAAATCATTGCAACGACTTTGAAAACCCCGAAAAAGAGCGAAGCTGTGTAGCCGAGTACAAGCATGCTTACAGTCAGGCCAGCAACAATCAGGAAGGCATCTAAAGCCCTTCCTCTCGAACCAGCAAATATTAGGGGCACTACCGGAAGAACACAGGGGGAAAAGATGGATAAAACACCGAGGGCAAAGGCCACCAGCAGCTCAAGCATAAAAATGGAAAAAGAGTTGTATATTTAAATTATCTCCTGTAAACTTCTCCAATATCAAGCTCGATTTTCTCGCTTATCAAATCAACAATTTCTCCGATTGTAGCAAGAAGCCTGTTGTATGACTCGATGAACCTGACAACACTCTCACGAGCGTTGAGCTTGGATTGCAGCTCGGTTAGCTCTCCCAGCAAATCCTGATCATACTCACCCGAAAGCTGCTTGGTCACAAAATCCTGCTGCTTCTGCTGAAATTCCACAAGCAGCTCCTGAGCTACCTCATCTTCCTTAAGAAGCCTCTCGTTTTCGAGAAACTCCTGATACTCTCCCAAACTCCTAATACTCTCAGCCAGCTCAATTGCCTTAGCTTTTATTCCTTCATCCAACATTCAAATCACCCTTTTAATTTCCCTCACCCTTTCAGCAGACTATATTAAAGTTTCCCTCTGAAGACCAAATGAGGGAAAATCACGAGGGTCGCGAATCAGAAGGCGACTCAGGCAAAACGTAAACTTTTATAATCCTTGAAGTGAAAAGCTTAGGGCTCGTAGCTCAGCGGGAGAGCGCCGCCTTCGCGAGGCGGAGGCCGCGGGTTCAAATCCCGCCGAGTCCATGTTTTTTATCTTTGCTAATGGACAACCGATGGAATCCAGGAGTCCTGCAAGCCTGGTTTCAAATGGCTAAATTTGGCATGGCTTTCCTGGCAGCTCCAGAACCCATGATGTTTCATTCAGGTTTCATTAGATGGGAAAAATGTTAAAAATAGCCAGAAGAGAGTTTCAACGATGAAAGGAGCCATAGGTAAGATTTACGGCGAAGCGTCACCGTTTGAGTTCAACTTTGTGATTTTCAACCAGAAGCAGGTAAAGAGAGGGGACTACGTTAAAGTTTGGAACGATGTTGACGGGTGGGTTGTTGCTTATGTTGAGAGCATAGTTGCGAAGTCAAACGTCAGGGATAAGGAGATTAAGGAGATTGCCAACGGCTCAAAGGAAGTTTTTATTGGAAAGGCTGTTGTTCTCGGTAAAAGAGAGGACGGAAGGTTGAAGGTTCCGCGAAGCCCCTTTGTTCCGGGAGAGAGCGTTTTTCTTGCTGATGACAGCCTGATTGCAGAAGTTCTCGGACTGAGCGAGGATGGTGTTTACGTTGGCCTTCTTGGCGATACCGGGGTTAAGGTGAAGCTCGACCCCAACAGCCTCGTTCAGAAGCACGTTTGCATTCTTGCCAAAACTGGAAGCGGTAAGAGCTACACCGCAGGTGTAATTATTGAGGAGTTGCTCGACAAAAACGTGCCCTTGCTGATTATCGACCCTCACGGAGAGTACCACTCGATGCGTTATCCCAATGACAGTGTTGACAGCGATTTTGGGATTAAGCCGAAGGGCTACGAAGAGCAGATTCGGATTCTCGTCCCTCCGATATCACCCTTCGCAGACAATGCTGATGGGCTTCTGGTTCTTGACGGTGTCAATCTGTCAGCAGAAGAGCTCATCGAGCTGACGGGCTTAAAAAACCCAACTGCTCAGGCTCTGCTTTACCAGGCACTGAAGGAGCTCAAAGATGAAGACTACACAATCCGAGACATCATGGATGAGGTTGAAAGCATAAAGCACAACGGAAAGTGGACTCTCCTCGGGGCGCTCGCAAAGGTTGAGGAGTCCGGGCTTTTCGGGGAGAAGCCTACAGACCTGAGACTGCTTCTCCAGCGTGGAAAGGCTACAATAATCGATCTGCGTGGAGTTGAGCCAACTTATCAGGACTTAATCGTTTCAAGAGTTTGCACCAAGCTCTTCGAGCTGAGAAAGAGGGGTGAGGTGGAGCCTGGAATGATCGTGATCGAGGAGGCTCACAACTTCATTCCTGAGAGGGGGTTTGACAGGGCTGTTTCGACGGGGATACTGAGAACCATAGCCAGCGAAGGCAGAAAGTTCGGCCTTGGCTTAATGGTTATAAGCCAGAGACCTGCGAGAGTTGATAAAAACGTGATAAGCCAGTGCAACACCCAAATCATTCTCAGAGTGACGAATCCCAACGACATAAACGCCATCAAAAACGGAGTTGAGGGGATTACAGCGGAGATGGTTGAGGAAATCAAACGTCTCCCGCCGGGGCATGCGATGATTGTCAGCCCGGAACTCGAAAGGCCAGTCATAGTGAGAGTCAGGAGCAGAAAGAGCAAGCATGGTGAGGCCGTGAGTGTGACAAGGCCGGAGGAAGAAAAGAAGAAGAAAAAGAAGGAAAGAAAGAGCGCAAAGGTTGATGCAAAGAAGGAAAAGAAAGGGTTCCTTAGAAGGCTTTTCGGCTAATCCATTTCGAGGATTTCGAGGGCATAGGCCCCAACCCTCACGTAGGGGCTTTCGGGTTTTTTGCTCTTCCTCACAATTTGCCTTTTAACGTGCCTGATTTCCTCTCCAGCCAAGAGATCTGCAACGCTTACACCATAAGCCCGTGAAAACGCAACGAAGGGTGTGGTGAGTCTCGCATTAATCTCAATTATGTACGGCTGGTCAGAGTAAACTACATCAACTCCCACGTAGCCATTCAGACCTTCAATGCACTCAACAGCCTTCATGGCCTCCTCAACAACCTCTTTTTTACCTCGTCAGACACCCTCGCAGGAACAACAGCTCCAGAGTATCTGAAATTGTCGATGATCTGCTCGTTAACGCTCAGACACTTCAAATCTTCTCCAACCGCAAGGCTGACGCTCAGGTTCATTCCCTCAATAAACTCCTGAGCGATATAGCCTCGGGAACCTCATTACTGAAGCCAATCCCCTCCCCCGCACAGGCAGTTCGCGGCTTGATGATGAATTCGCAGTCAAGCGGCTTTAAGGAGGTTTCCGGAACCTGAACCTTTCCCTTCAGCTTTTTGTAGAGCTCCCATTTATCTGAAGTTACTGCAATTGCTTTGCTTGAAGAGCCGAAGTTCTCGGCATGCTTTTCAGCCTTCCTTGTCAGATTGTAGAGCAGAAAATCGTCTTCCGGTGCAACTATCAAAAAGGCATCACTTTCTTCCAGATACTTCTCCATTGACTCCACTGAATCAACAGGAAGGGGGAAAAGGCCTGCGAACTCGGGCCTCACGAATCCGGTGATTTCGTAGTAATTCCTGAAACCATCAAATGCTGACTTAAACATCGCAAGGCCTTCAACGGCTATACTGTCCTCTATTTTTTCACCACACGTTGCAAATTCGAACAAAAACAGTTTCATACCTCGATTATTTCCTCCTCATCAATGTCTTCCTTTTCTTTTTCCTCATCCTCATTGAGAACTATGGCAATGTCTGCAGAGTTCTTAAGAGCCGTAGAAAAGCCGGGCTCGGCTCCAATAATTATCGTCTCCTTTCCCATCTCCATAGCCTTCATCAAAACAGCCTTGAAGTCGGCATCTCTTGTGACAAGGGCAACTGCATCAATCGAGTCGTTGTATATGAGTTCCATTGCCTCAACGGCCATTCTCACATCCACATCTCCTGAAGTAACAATCGGCTCAAATCCCTGGTTCTCAATTGCCTCAACAAGCTTCTCAGTTGCGTACTGATTCAGAAAAACCTTGGCAATCTTGATATCACCATACTCAGAAAGAATTTCCCTAATCTCCTTCAAGTTAATATTAAACTCCTTCCTGAGCATGTTGGGGCCATCTACCAGTACACCAACTTTTCTGCGCTGAGATAGTTTTCTTTTTGAGAGGTATTCTTTAATCCTCTGAATTCGCGATATCGTCGGCATGCTTTTCAATTCTTCTCTTTGAAGTTTAAAAAAGTTTTGTTAATGACCAACACACTCTTAATGCTCTTTCTGGAAAAAGGAGCTTGCTGCACTTTTAGATGAATGCTTGGCCATTTTTGCTCAGCTGCCCCTATTCAGGTATTTCGCAACACACTCTTGAAGGCGTTTAAGGTTGAAGGGCTTTCCCAGCACCTCCTTAGCTCCCAAACCAAGCATTTTGCTCTTGAACTCCTGGTAGTAGGCCGTTACAACTATTACAACAGCCCTGGGATTGAGCTTAAAAATCTCCTTCGCAACTTCCTCCCCGCTCATATCCGGCATTTTTATGTCCACAATTACCAGATCAGGAACATATTTTCTGTAAAGCTCCAGACCTTCGCGACCACTGCATGCTGAGATGACTTCGAAGTTGCTAAAGATTTCCCTATACAGTTCGCAAATGCCGCAGTCATCATCAACAACGAGTATCCTTGTCATTAAATTATAGTATGAAACGAAAAATAAAAATTTTTCTTTCCAACTTTACGAATTAAAAATATTTAAAATTATAATTTTCCATTAAGCGATTCGGTGACTCCCCCGTAGCCCACGTAGAGAATCCTGTCCGGAGAGAGGGCATCTATGACCTCCTTTCTGTGGGTCACGGCAATCAGGGTTATCTTAGCCTCTCTTGCCAGCTCCGATATTTTTCTTGCCACTCTTATAGCCGTCATCTCGTCCAGATGAGCGGCAAACTCGTCTACGAGCATCAGGCTCGGCTTTTTGGCCAAGCACATCGCAAGCTTGAACCTCTCCTTCTGCCCTGTTGAGAGCTCGCCAAACTTTGCTCTGTAAAGAACGGCATCAGATATTCCCGCTCTGTTTAGGATTTCCACTGCCAGATAAATATCCCCGGTTATGTCAAATATCTGCTCCAGAATACTTTTCTCGGTTATCTGCGGTTCAAGCTCGGATGGTATAATTACAGCTAAACTATCCGCTATAACCTCCACGCTCCCACTGCTTGGTTTGTATACGTCATTGTCCAGCTTCAGTGCTTTTCCAGCGATCAGTCTTAAAAACGTCGTCTTCCCAGAGCCGCTAGCACCAACCACAGCGATGACCTCCCCTGGTTTTATCTCAAGAGTCACATCCCTCAGCACGTATCTTTCGACTACTCTCTGCCTGACTCCAAACGACTCCAGGACGACCTTTACTTCTTCGCTGAGTTTCTCCAAATCGAGAGTGCTCGTAAAAAGCTTTGAGACATTCTTGAATTCCAGTTTCTCCAGCGGTTTAACGCTGCCGTATCTGCTAACACAGAGTTTTCCCTTATGACTTCTTGCAACCTCATCCTCCTCCAAGAATTTCTTTATGTACTTCTCAGCCTCCTTGGTAAGGGGTTTGTACAGAACCGGCTTTCCTGAAGCAGTATCCCAAAGATAGTAAAATCCAGCTTTCTCGAAAAAGGGGTTGAACCTTGCCATCTGCGCGATTGTCTCCACCAGATGCTTCCTCATTCTCATCTCGGGAATCCTTCTCTCCTCAATCCACTCGACTGCAGTCCTGACTGCGAGGATTCCGAGGCCATCCGCCCTGTAATCGGGATGAACAACCACTCTCGCAATTCTTGAAGCTGCCGAGTTGCACTTTCTCATCGCCTCCTCGCTTGCCTCCTCCCAGAGCCTGTGTCTTGCCACCTTCAGCGAGAAACGGCTTCTGAGACTTCTGAACAATTCTGAAAGCTCTTTTTCAGGAGAGAAAACATTCTCAAACCATTCCTTGGGAAAAACTTTTTCTCTGATGTTTTCCACTATCTCCCCATTCAACTTTCTGTGCATTAACGGCACTGGAGGGTCAACTCTGACGTATGCAACAACTTCCGGCTCGAATGGCTGCCTTTCAGCAAGCTCGAAAACCAAAAACCTTGAGGCTGGAGTGGACCCCTTAATCTCAACAATGTGCACATTCCTGCTTCCACATTCGCACACAGGCTTCGTGTTCGCTTCAATGAGGTTTCCGCAGTCATAACACTTCCACAGTGCAACCTTGCTCTTCTGACTTGCGTAATGGTACTGCTCAAGCTCCGCAATCCTCTCAAAGTCCTTCTCGTAAACGGCCTCTCTCGCCCTTATTCGATACCTGTAAACCTCCCTTCCAAAGCTGTATCTTGGTAGCTCAAGATTCCTTGAAAAGACGTCCCATACCTTGACCTTCTCTTCCCCGTAAAACTTGTAGAGCTCGTAATCCGCGAAAACAGTATCTTTCTTCCGTGAATTTCCTTCGGCTCGTTTTTAATCACAACTTCAACAACATCACCTTCAAAGAGCCAGGCAGCGATGCCGGACATGTAAAGCGTCAGCCCGTTGTCGAGCTCAACCGCCCCGAACCACCTGTGCCGGTGCTTGGGCAACTCGTGAGAAACTACTCTCGCAATCATCAAAAGTTATTTTTTCCTTCAAAGTTATACAATTTTCGTGAGAGGTCTGATTGTGAGAGAGCCCTTTGCGTCCATGATAGTGAGAGGAGAGAAAAAGTGGGAGATAAGAAAGACGAACACGAACATAAGAGGAGACGTAATTATTCTGAGCCAGGGTTATGCGCTGGGGAAGGCAAAGCTTACTGACGTCCTCGGTCCTTTTACCGTTAACGAGCTTTTGAAGTTCAAAGACTACCATAGAGTGGACGAAGACTTTCTGAGAAGCTATTCAGGTGGAAAAAAGCTCTATGCCTGGGTTTTTGAGGAGCCTGAAAAGTTCGAGAAGAAGATAAGGGTGAAGATACCACGTGGAGCGCAGGTGTGGGTTAAGATTGAATGACCAAAAATAAATCGAAAAGATTATTTGCTTTCCTGCTCTGCCTAAATGGGTGATATTATGAAGTTTGGTATTGAGTTTGTGCCAGATATGAAGTACTACGAGCTTGAGTACTATGTGAAGCTGGCTGAGGACAGCGGTTTTGACTACACGTGGATTACGGACCACTACAACAACAGAAACGTCTATTCGATGCTGACTATTCTGGCCCTGAAGACCAGAACGATAAAGCTTGGTCCAGGTGTAACCAACCCCTACCACATCAGCCCCGCCCTGACAGCATCAGCAATTGGGACAATAAATGAAATCAGCGGTGGAAGGGCCGTGCTCGGCATTGGTGCTGGTGACAAGGTCACGTTTGAGAGAATCGGAATAAGCTGGGAGAAACCACTTAAGAGGATGAGAGAGGCTGTGGAAATAATCAGACAGCTCACAGAAGGTAAAGCCGTGAAGTACGACGGAGAGATTTTCAAGTTTAACGGTGCTAAGCTGGGGTTCAAGCCCGGAAGCATTCCGATTTACATCGGTGCTCAGGGGCCCAAGATGCTCCAGCTTGCTGCTGAGCTTGGAGATGGTGTGCTGATAAACGCCTCTCACCCGAAGGACTTTGAGGTGGCAAAGGAGGCAATTGATGCTGGACTGGCAAAGGCCGGAAAGAGCAGAGATGCCTTTGATACAGTGGCATACGCCTCAATGAGTGTTGACAAGGACAGGGACAAGGCAAGAAATGCTGCAAGAATTGTTGTGGCTTTCATCGTTGCAGGCAGCCCGCCAACAGTGCTTGAGAGGCACGGACTGAGTGATGAGGCTGTTAATGGAGTGAGGGAGGCACTGAACAACGCCTTCACAAAGGGAGACTGGGGAGGAGTTGCCAAGAGCGTGACTGACGAGATGATTGATATCTTCTCAATCAGCGGAACCCAGATGACGTTATCGAGAGGGTAAACGAGCTCTCCAAGGCTGGAGTTACGCAGGTCGTTGCCGGCTCTCCAATCGGGCCGGACAAGAAGAAGTCAATCCAGCTTATTGGAAAGGAGATCATCCCCAAGCTGAAGTAATTTCTTTTTTCATTTTTGCAGTCAATCGTTGAAGTGGAGTGGACAAAAAAGGGAAAAATTACCGCTTAACCCTCCCCATCAGGCTCCTGGCAATCACAATCCTCTGCGCCTCGCTGGTTCCTTCGTAAATCGTTCCAACCCTTGCATCCCTGTAGTAGCGCTCGATGTCGTACTCCTTGCTATAGCCATAGCCGCCGAAAATCTGCAACGCCTCGTATGTAACCTTCACTGCTGCCTCGCTGGCAAAGAGCTTTGCTGCAGAACTCAACGCAGGTATTGGCTTCCCCTGATCTATCAGCCATGCAGCCTTGTAAACCAGCAGTCTCGCAGCCTCTATGTCCTTCCACATGTCCGCCAACTTGAACTGAATCGCCTGATGTTCAATCAAGGGCTTTCCAAAGGCAATTCTCTGCTTTGCATACTCTAAAGCCCTCTCATAAGCCCCAACAGCCATTCCAAGGTGGAGGGCAGCAATCTTGACTCTGCTTTCGTTGAAGAACTCCATAAGCTGGTAGAATCCCCTGTTCTCCTCTCCGAGGAGGTTTTCAGCAGGAACCCTAACGTTCTTAAGTGTTATCTCAGCAGTATCGTGGCAGTTCAGCCCCATCTTCTCTATTCTCCTCGCCTCGTAACCCTCCCATGCTGGTTCGACGATGAAAGCAGAAATACCTCTGTGGGGTGGTTCAACCTCTGCAGTCTTTGCAAGAACTATGGTATGTCCCGCTACACTCCCATTGGTGATGAAGGTTTTTGAGCCGTTTATCACCCACTCCTCTCCCTCCTTGACCGCCTTCGTCCTCATGGCGGCTACATCAGTACCGCAATCCGGCTCTGTGATGGCTATGGCTGACGGTGCCTTACCCTGAACAACTGGGGGAATGTACTTCTCTTTCTGCTCCTCAGTGCCATACCTCAAAACCATAGGAACTCCAAGAATTGCCAGATCAACCGCTGTTCCGATGCTGCTGTCAGCCCTCGTCAGTTCCTCGCTGATGATTGCCTCCCCCAGATAATCCACTCCTGCTCCTCCATACTCCTCAGGCACGCTTGCCCCCACATAGCCGAGCTTTGCAGCTTTTCTGAAGATTTCCATTGGGTACTCCTTCCTCTCGTCGTAATCCTTGCCGTAGGGCATTATTTCCTTCTCTGCAAACTCTCTAACTGCCTTTTGGAGCATCCTGTGCTCCTCATCAAGCTCGAAGTTCATCTTAACACCCTGAACATCGGCACAACTCTTCTCTTCTTATCTGGATAGAACGGCTCTGTCGGAAACTCCTTGCCGTAAACTGTGACTCTTGCACCGATTAAATCCTGGCCGAGCTTCTCTATCTCCTCATTGGGTAAATCGATCCTCCCAACAATCCACGGACCTCCTCAAGCTCAACCATGGCAACAGTGTAGGGAGCTTCGTCTGTGTAGCCTGAAGGGGCAACGTAGGTCGTTGTGAAAGTCCTTATCACACCTTCACCGCTCAGCTCAACTGCTTCGAGGTTTCTGCTTCCGCAGCTATCACACGTCGCTTTAGGCGGGCACGTGTAGCTGCCACAGTCCCTGCATTTCTGACCTATAACCTTCCCCTTCATCAGGGCATTGAAGAAGTCAACAAACCTCATCCCCTCACCTCCTGTGAACGCTGAGAATTATGTTCACGAGTGTTCCGAAGTCACCTCCAAGCGTGTCAGTCATTCCCGTTTCTGCATTTTTCACCGGATTCTCCTTGAACTCACCTCTGAGCTGCTTCACCACCGAGTAAACCTGCGAAACTCCTGTTGCACCAACGGGATGTCCCTTTCCAATCAGCCCACCGTCTGGATTGACGGGCAAATCGCCATCAATGCTCGTAACTCCCTCTTTAACGGCATAACATCCCTGTCCGTAATCAAAAAATCCCATAGCCTCCAATGCTATAATTTCGGCTATGGTAAAGCAGTCGTGAACCTCCACAAAGTCGATGTCCTTTGGTGTCATGTTTGCCTCCTTAAAGCCATCTCCGATGCCTTTCTCCTCGGTATAGCTCTTATCATGTCTTCCTTCTGCCTGAAAAGCCCTCCTGCCGATGACTGTCCTGTTCCTCTGACGTAAACGGGTGTATCCACAAGATCCTCCGCTATGTCTGCAGCGGCAACAATAGCAGCACTACCGCCATCGGTCATGGGGCAGCAGTCGAGCAATGTTAGAGGAGAGCTAATCATCCTCGAATTCAGCACATCTTCAACCTTCAAATCTCCAAGCTTCCCGTAGAACTGCGCCTTCGGATTTATCGCCCCGTACCTGTGGTTCTTAACTGAGACCATTGCCATCATTTCTCTAAGCTCTTCCAGTGGTATTTCGTATTTTTTGGAGTAGAGCCTTGCTGCAAGGGCAAAAACACCTGGGAAGGTCAGGCCTGCGGTAATCTCGTAAACGCCATCAACCGCAGTTGCCAGAGCCCTCGTTCCTATTTCCGTGCCGGCTGTGTAAAGCCTCTCACTACCCCCAACCGCAACAATGTCGTAGTAGCCTGCAGCAACGGCCCTTACAGCCTCTCTGAATGCAACGCTTGAAGATGCACATGCACCCTCGTATCTTATCGCAGGAATCCCCCTCAACCCTATCTCGTCAGCCATGAAGCCGGACAGGTTACCAGAGCCATCGGTCATCTCCCCAACAAAGTTGCCGTAGTAAAGGGCCTGAATATCCTTCAGCTCGATGTTAGAATCCTCAAAGGCCTCAAAAAAAGCCTCTGCAAACAAATCAACGAGAGATTTGTCAGGATGCTTCCCGAACTTCGTCATTCCTACTCCCAAAACCGCAACGTCCCTCAAAAACAACACCTCCCGGTTAGCTAAACCTCCTCAAAATCCCCTCCACCTTCCTTCAGAATCATGAGGTAAAGCAGGTAGCTCAGCTTGTTTAACCACTCAACTGCCAGAAGTCTTGCTTTCCCCTCCCTGTAAAGCCTCACCGCCTGCCTCTCAGCCCTCCTAACAACGGCTCTTGCAACGCTGAGAAAAGCCGTGCTTTCGTCTTTTTCAAGGATTACGAAGCGATTTGGTTTTCTCACAGCTTTCTCAAACTCCCTGACTTTCTCAATCAGCCACTCCAGATCTTCCTCAGTCAGCTTCTGGAGAGACGGCTCCGCTCCCAGCACGAAGAGCATCTTTTGAATCTCCAGAAGCGTCTCCCTCACCTTTTCATCCTTCGAAAAAACCCTCGCAAGCCCTATGAAGGAGTTAGCCTCATCAATTGTACCTACATACCACGTGAAGCTGGAATCCTTGTCGATAACCTCTCCCCTCCCACTTCTCGTGAGGGAGCTATCCTTTGCCAGCATTGTGGATGACCTCCTCTACAATCTGCTCTGCGGCTGTATAGGGGTCAGTTTCGCCCTTCAGCAGCTTCATTATCAAATCTCTGTAGTTGGTCTTCTCCTTCACGAGCTTGATGACGTCGTTCATCACTATCTCGAATAGCTCTCGCTTAACCCTCTCCCTTCTCCTCTTCTCTATCAGTCCAGTGTTCTTCATGTACTCAAAGTGCTCCTCAATGGCATCTGCAAGCTCCTTTATTCCTTCTCCCTTATCAGCGACGGTCTTTATCACTGGTGGACTCCAGCCCTTTCTTCGCTCAAAAAACTCTCCGCTCTGCAGCCTTGCCTCATCAGCATGGGTCATTTGAGAGAGCATCTGAACGCTCTCCTCATCAAGGGAGAGCATGTACTTCAGCCAGCGCTCTACCTTCTCCGCTCCCCCCAGATCAGCCTTATTCACCACGTAAATGTCACCAATCTCAAGAATTCCTGCCTTGTTAACCTGAATCTCGTCGCCTGTTTCTGGCATCATCACCACAACTGACGTGTCAGCAACTTCAATGATGTCCACCTCGCTCTGTCCTGCTCCGACAGTCTCGACGAGGATGACGTCAAAGCCGAATGCATCCAGCAGCCTGACAACATCTCCCGTTTTTGCTGCCAAGCCTCCTGCCCTGCCACGAGAGCTCATGCTTCTGAAGAAGATTCCCGGATCAGTCCAGAGTTGCTTTCTCGAATCCATTCCGTCCAGCCTCAGCCTGTCTCCCAGCAGTGCTCCTCCTGTAAAGGGTGAGCCGGGGTCGATGGCAATGATTCCTACCTTCTTTCCCCTCTTTCTGAACTCCTCCGTCAGCTTGCTTACAAGGGTGCTCTTCCCCACACCGGGAAAGCCGGTCAAACCAACAACATGGGCTCTTCCTGTTTTTGAGAATATCTGCTTCATTATTTCCTTCGACTCTGGATACTCGTTCTCAATGTAGGTTATTGCCCTCGCCAGTGCTCTTCTGTTACCGGAAAGTCAGACCTTCAACAATTTCTTCAGTTTTCATCCTTCTTCCTCTTTTCTGGTAGTTTTTCTTTATGAACTCAACAATCTCCGAAATCGGGGTTCCGGGAATGAAAACCTCATCAACCCCCATCTTCTTCAGCTCAGCTATATCATCGGTCGGAATAACTCCCCCAACGAGTATCAGCATCTCATCTGGATTGCCTCCATACTCCCTGATGTAGTTTATGACCTTCGGCACCAGCGCCAAATGGGCACCGCTGTGAAGGCTTATCCCCACAACGTCAACATCCTCATCAACAGCAGCCATCGCAACCTCCTGGGGTGTGCGGTGAAGACCAGTGTAAATGACTTCAAAGCCTGCATCCCTCAGAAATCTCGCCAGCACCTTCGCCCCTCTGTCGTGCCCATCGAGCCCTACCTTTGCAACAAGCACTCTGATTTTTTTCTCCATTCCACCACCTCAGATGATTATCGGCTTCTTGTAAGTGCCGTATACTTCCTTCAGCACACCCATTATCTCCCCAATTGTCGCATAAACCTTGACAGCCTCCATAATTGGGGGCATAACATTCTCATTGTTTTCAGCAGCACTCCTCAACCATTCAAGCGCCTCCTTCACCGCTTCATTGTCCCTCTCTGCCTTTACTTCCTCAACCTCTCAATCTGCCTTCTCTGCACTTCAGGATCGACCTTCAGAATTGGGATCTTAAGCTCTTCTTCAATGGTGAACTTGTTCACACCGACGACGATTCTCCTGCCCTCCTCAATCTCTCTCTGATACCTCGCAGCTGCATCGGAAATCTCCCTTACAAAGAAGCCGTTTTCTATGCCTTTAAGCACACCTCTGAGCATGCTGCCCTCTCCCATCTTCCTGATGTCCTCGATGTACTTCCAAGCAAGTTTCTCCATCTTGTCCGTCAGCCACTCTACGTAGTAGCTTCCAGCCAGGGGGTCAACGACATTGGGAATGCCGCTCTCATATGCTATAATCTGCTGCGTTCTCAGCGCTACCCTAACAGCCTCCTCGCTCGGCAGGCCCATGCTTCATCAAAGCTGTTGGTGTGCAGTGATTGCGTCCCACCGAGAACTGCAGCCATTGCCTGAATGGTTGTTCTCACGATGTTGTTTAGAGGCTGCTGTGCTGTGAGGGAGCAGCCTGCAGTCTGAGTGTGGAACTTCAGCCACCACGAGCGCGGGTTCTTGGCACCATACTCATCTCTCATAATTTTTGCCCACATCCTTCTTGCAGCCCTGAACTTAGCGATCTCTTCAAAGAAGTCGTTGTGTGAGTTGAAGAAGAAGCTAAGCTGAGGAGCAAGACGGTCTATATCAATTCCCCTCTCCATTGCCGCCTCAACGTACGCCATTCCGTCTGCTATGGTGAAGGCAAGCTCCTGAACCGCTGTAGAGCCAGCCTCTCTGATGTGGTATCCAGAGATGCTGATTAGGTTGAACTTCGGCACGTGCTCAATTCCCCACTCGAAGATGTCCACAATAATCTTTATCGATGGTTCTGGAGGTAAGACGAGTGTGTTCTGTGCGTGGAATTCCTTCAGCATGTCATTCTGAATCGTTCCCCTTATCTTCTCCTTCGGTACTCCCTGCTTCTCCGCAATGGCAACGTACATCGCCAGTATGATTCCCGCTGGAGGGTTTATGGTAAAGGAAGTCGAGACCTGATCGAGCGGAATGCCGTCAAAGAGAATCTCGAAGTCCTTCAGCGTGTCGATGGCAACTCCAACCTTCCCCACTTCCCCATCTGCAAGAGGGTCATCGCTGTCCACACCCATCAGTGTTGGGAAGTCAAAGGCCGTGCTCAGGCCAGTTTCGCCTTCTTCGAGCAGCATTTTCCATCTTCTGTTAGTGTCCTCTGCAGTTCCAAAGCCAGAAAACTGCCTCATCGTCCACAGCCTTCCGCGGTACATGTTTGGATAAACTCCCCTCGTGAAGGGGTATTCGCCCGGATAACCGATGTCCCTCACAAAGTCAATGTGTTCTATGTCTGTCGGGTCATAAACAGTATCAACTTCAATGCCGGATAGTGTCTCGAACCTTTCCTCCCTCTGCCCAGCTTTTTGCAACCACGGTTTGAGACATTTCTCCTCCCACTCCTTTCTTTTCTCATTGATATTCGTCATTGTACATATGTTGCTGTTCTGAAAACTTAAAACTTTTCATTTAATTCAGTCTGAATCAAAATTCTTAAATACTATGTAAAAGAATTGTGATTAAAAATGTAGGTAAGGGAGGTTGTTATGAAGATGGAGGAAGTATATAGGGAATTTATCGAATTGACGAAGCTGCCGGACAACGAGACAAAGGAAAAGGCCATGGAAGAGTTCTTCAGAAAGCTGAACTCGATGCAGATGCCGGAGTACTTCAACTGGCAGAAGAGATTTTGAAGGAGTCCACGTGAAGGATAGAGGAAACCAGAAGGCCCTGATATGGTCGAACATTGAGACGGGCGAGAAGAAGGAGTACACCTACGAGCAGTTTGCAGGTGAAGGGAACAAGATAGTCAACTTCTTGAGAGGGCACGGGGTTGAGAAGGGAGACAGCTTCTACATGATGATTCCACTCCTGCCCCCAATATGGTTTGCAACCTTTGCAACCGTCAAAGGAGGGTTCATCGGTGTTCCCACCGCTACCACAATGACAGTCAGAGATCTGGAGTACAGGTTCAGAGTTTATCCACCGGTTGCGATTATGGCGGACGAGAACTCTGCAAAGTCAATCGATGAGGCGTTAAACAACGTCGGTGTGGAGCCAAAGGTTAAAATCGTTATCGGAGACAGGAGCGGATGGGAAAGCTATGATTCATTGAGCAAAGAGTCATCGGAGGCAGAAGCTGCCAAGACAAAGTGGGATGACATAATATTCAGCTTCTTCACTTCAGGAACAACAGGGCTGCCGAAGAGAGTTGCACACACTGCCACATCCTACCCGGTGGGCCACCTCATGACCGCATGCATAATCAACGTCCAGCCGGGTGATGTTCACCACAATCTGAGTGCTCCTGGATGGGCGAAGTACGCGTGGAGCTCCTTCTTTGCTCCTCTTAACGTTGGAGCTACTGCAACAGGATTCTACTACACAAGGCTGAACGGTGACCTCTACCTTCAGGCCGTGTCTGAGTTCAAGGTAAACACCTTCTGCGCCCCACCGACAGCGTGGAGGCTGTTCATGTTCTCAGACATAGGAAAATACGACTACTCAGCCTTGAGGGATGTTGTCAGTGCTGGAGAACCTCTCAATCCAGAGCTCTACGAGCAGTGGAAGAAGTACACCGACACTGAAATCAGGACTTTTACGGCCAGACAGAGAGCACAGCGATGATTGGCAACCCGCCGTGGTACAAGGGAGGTAAAATCATTCCAGGCTCCTTTGGCAGACCCACCTTCATGTATGACGTTACTCTCGTCGATGACGAGGGCAATGAGATTACAAAGCCCAATGAGGTTGGCCACATCGTGGTCAGACTGGATCGCTGGAGGCCGATTGGACTGTTCAAGGAGTACATGGGCGATCCTGAGAAAACGGCAAAGGTTTTCGTCGGCAAATACTACTACACCGGAGACAAGGCATTCTTCGACGAAAAGGGATACTGGTGGTTCGTTGGCAGGGCAGATGACGTCATAAAGACCTCCGACTACCGTGTAGGGCCTTTTGAGGTGGAGAGTGCTTTAATCGAGCATCCAGCGGTTGCTGAGGCTGCCGTGGTTGGGAGCCCACATCCCATAAGATACCAGCTTGTCAAGGCCTTCGTCATCCTTGCTCCGGGCTACGAGCCATCGAGAGAGCTTGCTCTGGAACTGTTCATGCACTGCAAGAAGATTCTTGCAAGGTACAAGATACCGAGGATAATCGAGTTTGTGCCAGAATTACCAAAGACAATCAGCGGAAAGATAAGGAGGGTTGAACTGAGGCAGATTGAGGAGGAGAAAAAGAAGAAAGGAGAGAAAGGGGAGCACGAGTACTTCTACGACGACTTCCCCGAGCTAAAATCCTCCTAATTTTTCTAATTTTTTATGTTTACTGGTGTTTTTTACCACCCTTCTTTCAGCAGAAAAAGCTATCTCACCCAGGGAACGAGGCTGAAGGACTTCCCTGACGCTTTCGCTGAAATTGAGAGCCCCAAAGTTAGGATTATTGAATCACCACCAATCGAGGAAGAGCTAATTTTGAAAATTCACACCAAAGAACATCTTGAAGGTGTTAAGAGTGACTTTTTCTGCTCAACAGCATGGCACTCAGCAGGAGGAGTGGTTAAAGCAGCAGAGATGGTCTATTGTGGGGAGCTAAAAAATGCCTTCTGCTACATTGGTGCCGGTGGACATCATGCTGGCAGAGATTACTTCTGGGGGTACTGCTGCTTCAACGATGTCGTTCTGGCTATACAGAATCTCTACGACAAGTATGGAGCGATGAAGGTGGCTGTACTGGACACCGATGCGCACCATGGAGATGGAACGAGAGAGCTTCTGAAGCTTCTCAATTTCAAAACGTTGCACTTCTGCATTTGCGACAGGAATTACATCTCAAAGGATGGGCTAAAAATTGACGTCAGCTACTTTACTCACCCATACAGGGACGCTGTGGAAATGTTCTGTGATCGAGCTACGAACTTTAACCCTGACCTCATTTTCTGGTACTTCGGCCACGACACTCATGTTGGGGAGTATGGAGATGTCGGCTTAACTGTGGAGGACTACAGGAATACAGCGGTAAGGATTAAAGGGCTGGCAGAGGAAACATGCGATGGAAAGCTCGTGGTAATTCTTGGAGGTGGAAGTATTCCGGAGATAGCAAGAATTTCAACACTAACAGTTATAAGCGTTCTGTCGGATTAGTGATAAAAAGACATATTAAGCAGAGAAGTAAACATTGTCTGAATGGCAAAGAGGGAAACGGCTGAGTTGAGATACCTGATAGTTCGTCCCCTGGGCTACCCGCTCAAAGCGAGCTATCACGAATACCCCCAGGTGGACAATCCGAAGGTCTTTGATGTTTATGCCAAAGACCAGTGGAAAGGAGAGTTCGTGCACAAGAACAAGCTCATTTTCGATATGAGAATGTTTCCCGACTTTGCCTTTGAGGTTATCGACTGTGACCCGCCGTCAGGCTACATTTCAGATTCCACAATAATTCTCGTCGAAAGCGATCCCAGGGTGATCGAGACTGAAATTGTTAGAGATGTTACACTGGCTGACGTGGTTGGGCAGGAAGAGGCAAAGAGGAAGGCAAAGGTCATTCTTGAGTACTTAAAGAATCCCGAAAAGTTCGGCAAGTGGGCTCCCAAAAATGTGCTCTTCTACGGCCCTCCCGGCACTGGGAAGACCATGATGGCAAAGGCCCTCTCAAATGAGGCAAAAACACCCTTTCTGTCTGTAAAATCGACAAAGCTCATTGGAGAACACGTTGGTGACGGTGCCAGGAGAGTTCATGAACTCTACGAGAGGGCAAGGCAGCTTGCTCCCTGCATAGTTTTTCTGGATGAGTTTGATGCAATAGCCCTTGACAGAGGCTACCAGGAAATCAGGGGAGATGTGTCGGAAATCGTGAATGCTCTGCTGACTGAGCTTGATGGAACGAACAGCAACGAGAGGATATGCACGATTGCCGCAACAAACAGAGTTGAGCTGCTTGACGCGTCAATAAGGAGCAGGTTCGAGGAGGAGATAGAGTTCAGCTTGCCCAGCTACGAGGAAAGACTTGAAATTCTCAGGAGAAACCTTGAAGAATTTCCAGTTCCGGTCAAGGCCAGGCTTGAGCTTGTTGCTGCCGCATCTGATGGCTTCAGTGGCAGAGATCTGGTTGAAAAGGTGATAAAGGCTTCCCTGCACAAGGCTATTGCGGAAGGAAAGGATAAAATAGAAACCGAGGATTTGCTAACAGCCGCCGAGAAGGTTAAGATGCCCTCCAGGCAGCCGCCAAAGCAGATGTTTATTTAAAGATTTCTCTGAACCCACCTCTTCAGCTCGCTCTTAGGCATTGCCCCCACAAGCTGGTCAACAGGCTTTCCTTTTTTGAAGAATATCAGCGTTGGAATGGCTGAAATTCCGTACGTTGCAGCCAGTATCTGATTTTCATCGGTGTTTACCTTTACAAAGACAACCTTTCCAGCATACTCTTCTGCAAGCTCATCTATGATCGGAGCGATCATCCTGCATGGACCGCACCATTCAGCCCAGAAGTCTACCACAACATTCTCGTTCCCCTTAATAATTTCCTCGAAATTGTCCTCATTAGCCTTAATTGGTTTGGACGTCACCTTCTTACCTCCTCCAGTCATTTTTGACATTAATTCTTTCAGCTTTTTTTGTCTTATTTTCTCGAGTTCATCCATTACAGTGGTGATAATTCCCTCTGTTTTTTAAAATCTTTCGGAGATGTGAGATATTTCTCAAACCTAACGTATTGCAAAGAAAATGTGTCCGCCTCCAATAATAACTTAAGTGAAAAATTAATGTCTGCTTTCGATGAAACTCTAAATCACTGCAGAAATAATCGAGAACCCAGGTTCAGGAGTTATTATCTCGCATTTACATAGAAAGTAAACCGAGTCGTACTTATTCTACTGACGGATATTGATGCTGTATGGTGCACAAAGAATGTAGATTGAAAGTGTTTATACTGTTAATTGGTATATTACATTATGATATAGAGCAATTCTATTTTTACTTAGAAAAATAATATATATTTCTTAAGGGAGTAAAACAATATGGAAATCGGTATAAACTCAGCAGCTGTGAAGGAGTTTTGTAGTAGTGGAGCGATTAGCGCAAAAGATGTCGATTTAATAGAAATATCTCTTGCTGAACAAGATTTTTTAGCCTCCGAAGAGAGACTGACTGAAACGGCCAGAGAAGTGAAAGAGATCCACGACGTAAAATACACAGTCCATGCACCGTACCAAAACTCACCCGTGGAGCATCTTAGAATAAATTTTGCCGAAATAAACGAAAGAAACACGAAACTAATGGAGAAAGTGCTTGAGATTTGCAACAGAATTGACGCGGAGTGTGTTGTGGTTCACGGCGGAGATGCACTGAACGGCAAGGCTCTGTCAAACGTCATAGAGAATTTGAAAGTTATTTGTGACACTGCAGATAAATATGGAATTAATGTGGTCATCGAGAACGTGTTTACTAGTGAAAAGGGAATTAAAAGAGTGGGGGAGACGCCAGAAGAGCTTCTCTACATCGCCGAAAAAGTGTCAAAAGATAACCTAGGAATAAACATCGATGTAGGACATGCGTTCATATCCTCGTTTATACACGGGATACAAATCGAGGATTACTTCAAGATACTTGGTGACTACATTGTGCACCTGCATGTCCACAACAATCACGGTCTACACGGTAACCCATGGGATGAACATTTACCACTTTTCAGTGGCCTAATAGATTACACCAACCTACGCAATCTATTAAAATCTAGAAACGTGGTCCTCGAAGTCAAAAACGGATCAAAAGAGGAAATTAGGGCAAGCTTGGACTTTCTTAGAGTTAGATCTGTAAGACCGAAGGTAAATTACATAATTTAAGAATAATTCGTCATTTAGAATGGTATTGTAATCATAATCCTGATCTATTATAATTTCTTAACAGCCAGTTGAGGAAATAGCTAAACTCTACATTATCTATAGGGGTATAGATTACTACATACTACTTATTAGCTATATATTTTAATTAGATAAGATATATAATCCAACGTATTGATGATTCCGATATGGAGATAGAAACGAGAAAGATATACTTCAGCGTGGGAACAGTTACATTGTAACGTTGCCGAAAAGATGGGTCGAGGAGAATGGTCTGAGGGCGGGAGATGCAATCGTAATGCAAATTGGCAAGCAATCTCTCAACATTATGCCTCAAATTGCTGGAAGAGTGAAAAAGGAAGCCGCCATTGATACCGAAGATCTCAATATGGATGCGCTTGCCAGGAGAATAATATCCTACTACCTCGCAGGATATGATTCCCTCAGAGTGAAAATCTACAATAAAGAGCACAGAAGGGCTGTAGACATTGCATCCGATATTCTGGTGGGTACCGAAATACTGGAAGATACTGGAAAAGAAGTATACGTAGAAGTGTTTCTGGATGAAAACAGGTTCAAGACAAAAAATATCCTAGAAAGAATAAGCAACACATGTACTACCATGTTATCAGACTTTTGTCTGGCACTGAAAGACTACAATGAATATCTCTGCAACTCGATAATTATGAGAGAGAAGGAGATCGATAAACTCCACTTTCTTGTTCTGAGAAAGCTAAACTCAGTAAGACATCCAGATATCTCCCATACAATTACGATTACACATAGGGAAGTTCTCGGTTACTGGAGTTTCACGAGACGATTTGAGAGAATAGCCGATCACGCTACAAATATGTCCCGGTGCCTACTTCAACTCGAAAGAAGTATACCGGAATTCTGTGAAATTGCTGAACCAACGCTGGAAATGCTCAAGTCGTCGAGTGTTTCATTCTTCCGGAAAGATGTTGAACTAGCCGAAACTGTACTCGAAGAGTTCAATAAAATACGCAAATAGAAGAGAAGCTCTATGGGCAAATAATGAACCAAAAGGTAGAGGACGCGCTACTTATGAAATCTATCCTTGACAGTATTACGCGAATTGCTGCTTATTCGGCTGATATTGCTGAAATATCGATAAATCTCGCTGTACCAGACTAGCTTGATTCCAAAGGTTCTACAGTAAAGATGGCCAAAATATAATACTTAATCTTAAGTTGTTCTGTAGACGTTTGTAGAATATACACTGAGTATATTACATATATTTTATTTAGGTAAAACATATTAATTTTACTGTTGATCTGCAATGAGGGGGATGCAATGAAAAGAGTTACACTTGAAGGAGTTAGCAAATCCTTTGGATTGACCAATGTCCTAAATCATGTGGAGTTATCGATAGAAGCTGGCGAATTTTTCGTGTTTCTCGGATCCAGCGGTGAAGGAAAAACAACAATACTCAACATAGTGGCTGGTGTGATCAGACCCGATAAAGGTGTAGTGAAAATTGGTGATGAGATCGTGGACGACTCCAGCAATCTCTACCTACCACCCGAGAAGAGAGATGTGGGGTACGTATTCCAGAATTATGCATTATATCCCCACATGACAGTTTACGACAATATAGCATTCCCACTAAGAATGCGCAAACTCTCAAAGGATGAGATAAGCAGCAGGGTCAAACACGTTGCTGAGATGCTTAGAATAGATCATCTCCTAGACCGAAAACCAGCTCAGCTATCTGGTGGACAGCAGCAGAGAGTGGCAATAGCTCGTGCGTTAGTGAAGGAGCCCAAGGTCTTACTAATGGACGAACCATTCAGCAACCTTGACCCCTACTTAAGGACCACCGTGCGCACAGAAATTAGAAGGCTGATTAAACAGCTGGGAATAACAACCATAATGGCCACACATGACCAAGAGGAAGCCATGTCTCTGGCAGATAGAATCGCCATACTTAAGAAAGGTGTTATAGAACAAATCGGTTCACCCAACGAGATATACGACAGTCCCAGAACAACGTTTGTTGCAAACTTCTTGGGAAACATGAACTTAATAGAAACAGTTGTGAACAGTGGAGAGGTAAAGATAGGCAATACCAAATTAAAGATAGAAAAGATAGAAAATAATAGCGCAAACCGAAGCAGAGTACTAATAGGTTTCAGACCCGAACATGTTACACTTGGAGAGGGTCCATTAAAGGGTAGAATAGCAGATATGGAATACAGAGGTGGTAAGTGGGTAGTGTTTATAGACGTGAATGGTGAACAACAGATTAAAGCCATTTCTCAAAAACAGTTAGATATTGGTCAGAAGATCAACTTCGGGGCCAAAATACTGTACGTTTACGACGAGGATGGGAAACTTGTAAATGTGTTAAAAATTGAAGACACTTGAATATTTTTGAGTCTACTACTTAGCCCAGAACCAATTCCCAAATCAAAAAATCTAAATCTACCTCTTGATACCTCCTGTAAATGCCTTTGAGATATTCTTCTGGACTGTCCCGATGAAAAACAGCATTGGGATTATGGTAAGTATATTCGCCGCAGCAAGAATTCCCCATTCTAAACCATATTCACTGCTTATCATATGCCCGATAATCACTGATGCAGTATACAGGCTGCTATCAGAGATTAGAACTGATGCATACATATACTCATTCCATAGCACCAAATAGTCAAGAATTATAGCAGATATTATTCCCGGTATTGCTAACGGGAGCGCTATTCTAATAAATCTATCTACTGGTCCGGCTCCATCGATTCTCGCTGCCAGATCCAATTCCGACGGAATATCTAGGAAAAATGCTGTGAGAACCCAGATGGTGAAAGGCAGTATGTAGGCCTGGTATGCAAGGGCTAAGCCAAGATAGCTGTTAGTCAATCCAATACTCCAAAGCCATTGGTATAGAGGTATAAGAAGCGATGCTGGAGGAATTGATTTTGCTACCAAGAGCATAACCACCACCGCTGCCCAGAGAGACTGAGTAAATTCTGATTTGGCAATCGCATATGAGGTAGGAGTTGCTAAGAGAAGAGCTATCAATACAGATATAGATATCGTAATAAATGTATTTGCAATATTTATATAAAAACCTTCATCCATTAATTCTATGTAATTCTCAAGAGTAATTGTTTTTGGTGGAATTATATATTCCCGTGTCCCAAAAGCTTGCCATAGCCAAGCTTGAAAGCGGAACAATGACTGTAAGAGTTGCCAGAACCAGTACAATATCTGTCAGCGACGCCATGATCTCACCACAAAGAGTACATAGGGTATTATAACCACCATGGACAATATGACAAGTATTACAGACATGGCAGCCCCGAATCCAACCTCGAGTGGAAACACGCCTCTGGTATATATTTGAAGCTGTATGGTTTCGGTAGAGACTCCTGGTCCTCCTTTTGTTAGAAGGTACACTTTCTCAAATATTCTGAATGCATCAATCAATCTAATGAGCAGTACAGCCAGAATTACGTTTTTGATCATCGGGAGCATTATGTATCTGACCAAATCGCGCTTCCCTGCACCATCAACCCTGGCAGCTATTGTTATCTCGCGCGGTATTGATGAAAGTGCAGCAAGAACAATCAACATTACAAGCGGTGAAAGCTGCCAGACATCCATCACTATTACCGTCCACAACGCCAGGTCAGGGTCATTCAGTGGATCTAAAGGTGGAAAACCAAGCGTGGTCAGGAAGATGTTTAGCAAACCAAGGTCTGGATGGAGAAGGAAACGCCAGAGTACAACCAAGTTAACCCCCGGAAGTAACATGGGTATTACCAGCAGTGGAGTGAAAACTTTCCTCAGATTGCTCCAGTACAGTGCCAAAGCCAGTAAAATCCCGTAGCATATTTCAAGTAGCGCAGCAGCGATGACAAATACCATGGTGTTTACAACTGCTGTTCTGAAGATCTCATCTCCAAATAGCCTCAGATAATTTTCTAATCCCACCCACTTTAGGCTTCCAGCCCCAAGCCTGTATGCGTATAAGGATATGTACCCGGTATAGACTAGAGCAATATAAATAATAAAAGAGCTATAAGGCCAGGCGATAGAAACAGCAGCTGGTACCTGTTGGTAATGCCTCTCCTCATGGCTACGCGACCTTAACCATTTCCCCGTGAGCTTTTCTTATAGCCTCCTCTGAGCTAATTTGTCCCGTCAGACCGAGATATAGATATGTACCTACTGATTCAGCCATGTCCATCCATCTCGGACTAGTTCTCACCGGCCTAACGACACTTACAATCTCATAGTATTCCTCAGCAAGCCTGTTTCTACTCTTTACCTCGGGATCCTTGAAAACTTTGAGCCTTGTGGGTGGTAAACCTGCCTCCAAGTGAGCAGTCTTCTGTGCTTCGAGCGATGTTGCAAACTTAACGAAGTTTTCTGCAAGTTTCTTATTTTGGGAGAATGTTGATACCGTGTAGAACCATACACCGGACTGAGCACCAAAGTCAATCTTCTGCCTAGGATAGGACATCACATGAATTTTACCAACAACCTGGGACTTCTCAGGAACGTCAACGTCCTTTATCCACCCATTCCAGACAAGACCCATGGCTACTTCTCCACGTCTAATCGCTTCGGAGTATTCGGTTAAGTTTGTCCACTCGGTTGTCCTTGGATGAGAATACTTGAGAAGTTCCTTCATGAATTCAAGTGCCTCTACAGCTTCCGGGCTGTTAAGTGCAGGAGTTTTTCCATCACTGGCAAAATACTTACCTCCGAAAGGATACAGGAAACCCGGAAATACATCCTGCGCAATTGCCACACCCTTTCTCATATTGGCACTGAAACCATATATCTTAACTCCAGCATCCGTATACTTTTCTTTAATTCTCTTCGCAGCTTTTAAGACATCATCCCAGGTCTCAGGTCTTCCCACACCAACTGCGTCAAGAATGTCCTTTCTATAGAACAGAAAGTTTGCGTTTCCAGTAAGAGGTAATGCGTAGACCCTACTGCCTCTTTTACCCCAGCTAGCCAAGTATTTGGGGTAACCAGACAGGTCTGCTCCATCTATAGGTTCCAACCATCCATTATCTATAGCCAAGGCGATCCACGGTTCATCAAGGTACATAGCATCATACTCGGTTGATCTGTTCCTCATCGATAGCACAAAAAGCTGGTATTCATCTATGTAACCCTTGGGTAGATAATCGAACTTAACGTTTGGATACCTTTGCCTGAAAAGATCCATTAATTTGTTATTTATCTCTTCATGATACGCCGATCGTCCGAGGATCTTCAATTTAACTTGCTGTGTATTCGATGCCTGCCATGAATTTCTGGTTAAAAGCATGCCCCCACCAATACCAGCAAGTATAGCACCTCCAGTAGCTATTAAGAAGTGTCTTCTCGATAACCTGGTCTTTCTATTCTGCCCGTCACTCATGGTTTATTGGAAAAATTCACCTACATATAATTTTTTTCGAAATAAAATAGATATAGGTATATTTAGTATAGTGATAATTACTTGTACAGCCACTACAGCTTTCTAAATTTTCTCAATTATCTATATAGTTGATCTCAGATAGTTGCCCATACACAAAATAATAAAAAACTTCCCACCAGCCCCGAAAATAGATTAACTTTCATGGAATAGGAAAAAGAATAATTCTACTGGATTACAGGCGCTTTTGATCCAACATAAAACGTATATCCTATACTGATAAGACCTATCATCCAATTCTTCCTGTAAGGTAATTCTCGGTTAGTTCTTCCTCAGGCCTCTCAAACATATCCTCAGTCTTTCCAACTTCTATCAGCCTCCCCAGATAAAGGAATGCAACATAATCAGAAACTCTGGCCGCCTGAGCCGGAGAATGAGTTACAATAACTATTGTATACTCCCTCTTTAACTCATAAATTAGATCCTCGATTTTCTCGGTGGCTAATGGGTCTAGGTTGGCTGTTGGCTCGTCCATAAGCAACACTTTTGGTTTCATCGCTAAAGCTCTAGCAATAACAAGTCTCTGCTGTTGCCCTCCACTCAGAGCCGATGGATTCTCATCAAGCCTGTCCTTAACCTCATCCCACAATGCTGCCTTTTTCAGAGCACCAAACCAGTCAAAACTCATGTCCCAAAAACTGCTGCCCTCAGCATCTCCAGAATGTTCACACCGTTGGCCTGCAGAATCAAATTTAGTACTGCACCGATTATGGCTCCCACAATCAAAGCAGAAAGCACTCTAACCTTTATTATCAGAATTAGAGCAATAACCAGCATTACAAGCGTCGATGCAACGCCAAGCTGAGAAAGCTGAGTTTGTGCATCGCTGACAACATCACTCATCAGACTGAGGAGAGTTGCTATCCCGCTGAGGCCAAAAAGCAGCCCCACAACCAGACCGATTAGTGTTATGCTCGTCTCACCCATAATTAGAGTTGCTTTTAGGAATTAATATTTTTCCTCATTTTCTCCTCAAGTCTTCTCCTCAACGCTGCATTTTTCACCTGCTTAACAGCCCCTGCAACCTCCTCTTCGAGATCAAGTTTTTCTTTATCAGTTAGCTCCATGAGTGCCAGAGCTCTGTAGTAGGGGTCTGGAATCATTCTCACTATCCTCAGACTCTCAGGATAGCGTTTCTTCAAGGCAACTCTTTTCAGTGAGGCTGAGAGAAGTCTTGTGTCAGATATCTTCGTGATTAAATTCAGGTCACCCGTTTTTTCGAGAAGTATGCAGTAGGCGAGATTTCTGCGGTAGCTGCTCTCAATCAACTCGGCAATTTCAGGAAGGGGTTCATCGGAGCGCTCCACTATCATGAGATAGTCCTCGTCAGTTTCGGCCATCTCAACAGCATCCTTGAGATACTGGGAGTTTCCCGTCAGATTGAAGAGAGTTAGGAAGCCGAATATCTTTGCTTCTCTGTTCTCAAAGCTTCTAACAACTTTTTCTGCAAGATTGACATCTTTTTCCGCAATTCTCTCAACCTTCTCGGCGAGCTGGAGGTCTTTAAGTTTTCTCTCCACAAGTAAAATTGGGAAAAGGTAAATATTAGGTTTTTGAACTCTTATTATGAAAGTGCTGATTCTGGCTGAAAACGATTTTGAAGACGTTGAGCTTCTCTACCCGCTCTACAGGCTGAGGGAAGAGGGCTTCAATGTGGAGGTTGCCTCCTCATCTCTCGATATCAGGGTGGGCAAAAAAGGCTACCAGGTAAAGCCGGATTTGAGGTATGAGGACGTGAAGGTGGAAGACTACGCCGGGCTAATCATCCCCGGCGGAAAGTCTCCTGAAAGAGTCAGAATAAACGAAAAGGCTGTTGAGATAGTCAAGAGATTTCTGGAGCTTGGAAAGCCAATCGCGGCCATCTGCCACGGACCTCAGCTTTTGATATCGGCGATGGCTGTTAAAGGAAGGAAAATGACGTCGTGGATCGGGATAAGAGACGATTTGATTGCTGCAGGTGCTCTTTACGAGGATAGGGCCGTTGTGGTGGATGAAAATATAATAACCTCTCGCATGCCAGACGATCTGCCATACTTCTGTAGAGAACTTGTCAAAATGCTTAAGCGATACTGATATAAACATCAAAGCCCCCCTACTCTTAAGGCCCGTGGCTCAGCATGGATAGAGCGACGGCCTTCTAAGCCGTAGATCGCGGGTTCAAATCCCGCCGGGTCCGCTTTATTTTACCAGAAATTTTTACAGACAGTTAATTGCCCAGCATTTAATGCGTTCCAACCATTAACCTCCTGAGAGTTAGCTTTACCCACCCGAATCCTGTAAAGCAGCCCAGAGCTTCTCCAATTACAAAACCAAGAAGAACTCCTGTGTAACCCAGTGGAATTGCGAATAGATAGCACAACGAAACCTGAAAAATCAACGCTCTTAAAAGCGTTATCGCAAAGCTCCTTTCTCCCTTTCCCATTCCCTGGAAAACAGCAGAGGAGGATACACCCAAAGGGGCAAAGAGCAGTACAAATGCTGCCACTCTTATCGTCCTGACAATTTCATCGTACATAATGACTGAAGCTTCAGTGTATGTGAAAATCAGGGCTATCTGAGGAGCTAAGGCGACCATCAGAGCGAGTATCACGATATCTACTGCCAAAAGGAGTTTAACGGCGAAGGTGAGCGATTCGTTGATTTTTCTAGCGTTTTTTGCTCCGTAGGCTGCACCGGAAACGGCTGTTAAGGCTGCACTCGTTCCAAAAAGCGGGACAAATCCGAAATTTATCAACCTCCAGGCACTTGTGTAAGCTGCAAGACCTTCACTGCCACCCGTTTCAATAATTATGCGATTTATGAGCATAAAGGCGATGGACATCGTGAGCATCGAAAGCGAAGATGGCATTCCAACTCTCAGCAGGTCAAAAACGATCTTCCAGTCCCATCCGAGCTTTATTTTTACGTAACTCTTGCCTGAGAGGACCCAGAAAACAAATACAGCACACGAAACCACCATTGAAAGGACGCTGGCGTAGGCTGCTCCCGCAACTCCTAAATTCAGCACGTAAATGAAAATGGGGTCCAGAATCATGTTCAGAACGCTTCCAGCAGCATTGCCGTACATCGCCATCTTTGCGTTTCCTTCTCCATTCAGAATTCCTGCCGACACACTGCTAAAAACTAGGAAAAAGCTTCCGAGAAGCATTATCTGGCCATACTCCACAGCCATTCTCAGAATCTCGCCTTCCCCACCGAGAAGAGAAACAGCTGGTTCTAAAAAGAGAGTTGACACAGTCATTGGTATGGATACCAGAAAACCGAGAACGATGGCGAGAGTTGCTGCAACACACGCGTCTTCGTATCTCTTCGCACCGATTCTTCTGGAAACTGCCGAGTTAGCCCCAATACTCAGACCAAATGATATAGCTATGAAGATGAAGAAAAGAGGGAAAAAGATACCTACAGCAGAGAGGGCGTCCGGACCAAGTCCAGCCACCCATATACCATCCACAAGGTTGTAAAGAGTGAAGATTAAATTGCTGATTATCATTGGTACTGAAAGCTTCAAAATGGCCTTTCTCGGCTCTCCGGTAAGAACTTCGACGCTTTTCATCTCATGCCTCCTCAAATCCTTCTGTTTTTATTGGTTCCTCTCCTTTCAAAGTAAATCCAATAAGCCTTAAGTACCTCAACCTGAATCAGGAGACATGGAAAATGTGGAACTGCTGATCGAAGCTCTTCCATACATAAAGGATTTTCACTCCACCACGATGGTTATCAAGATTGGCGGTCATGCGATGGTCAACGACAGAATTCTTGAGGACACCATCAAAGATATAGTGCTTCTTTACTTTGTGGGGATAAAGCCAGTCGTGGTGCATGGTGGTGGCCCTGAGATTTCCGAAAAAATGGAGAAATTCGGTTTGAAGCCCAAATTTGTCGAGGGGCTGAGAGTGACGGATAAAGAGACGATGGAAGTTGTGGAGATGGTTCTTGACGGAAAGGTCAACTCTAAGATTGTCACGACCTTCATAAGAAACGGTGGCAAGGCTGTTGGTCTGAGCGGTAAGGACGGTCTGCTGATTGTGGCAAGAAAAAAGGAAATGAGGATGAAAAAAGGCGAAGAAGAGATAATTGTTGACCTCGGTTTCGTTGGAGAGACCGAATTTGTAAATCCCGAGATTATCAGAATTCTGCTTGATAATGGGTTCATTCCAGTTGTGTCCCCGGTAGCAACCGATTTAACCGGTAACACCTATAACCTGAATGCCGACGTTGTTGCTGGGGACATTGCTGCTGCCTTGAGGGCAAAGAAGCTAATCATGCTAACCGACGTTCCCGGAATACTGGAGGACCCGCAGGACAAATCGACGCTGATTCCTAAGATCAAGCTGCCTGAGCTTGAGAAGATGAGAAGCAAAGGGGCAATTAGAGGGGGGATGATACCCAAAGTCGATGCCATAATCAAGGCTCTGAAAAGCGGGGTTGAGAAAGCTCACATCATCGACGGCTCGCGTCCCCATTCCATCCTGATTGAGCTTTTCACAAAAGAGGGGATCGGGACGATGGTGGAACCGTGATATCGGCTAAGCTTGGAATGCAGCCTGATGTCAGGCATGCACCGAAGGAAGCTTTTGAGTTCGCAGCAAACAACGGTTTTACCCACATTGAAATTCTGATGGACCACCCCTCTACTCCCTCGAAACCTGAGCTTTGCAGAGGTAATTGAACTGAAGTGGAGCTATGATCTCGACTTACTCATTCACGCACCGGCAACGAGCACGAACTTCATTTCGATAAGCAGTGAGATGAGAAAGGCCAGTTACAAGGAGATGAGAAACGTCTGCTACTTTGCCGAGAAGTGTGGAGCAGAAGTCGTGACATTCCACATAGGCTGGAATCCGGCTTTCATCAACAACGGTGAGTTCTACTTTAACAAATCCCTTTTCGACAGGCACAACGAGAGCGTTTTGATGAACGAATTTCTACCTTTCGCAAAAACCTGCCCCGTCCAGCTTGCTTTGGAGAACACAATCCTGATAGAAGATGGTTTAGAGAGGGCTCTGAATGAGATAATGAGCGTCACCACACTCGGACTCACCATAGATGTCGGCCACTACAACATACGGGAGAACCCCTTCTTCCTCAAAAATTTTGACAGGGTTGTGAACATGCACCTGCACGACAATGATGGCACCGCTGATCAGCACCTCGCTCTTGGCCGCGGGAATGCTGATTTGAGTAGGTTCAATCTGGACAGATACACAGGTTTTTTAACCATTGAGACAAGGGAAGAGAAGTCCATAATTGAGAGCAGGGATTACCTGATGAAGGTGATTGTATGAAAGCAAGGGAAGTTGAGTTTGAGGGGCACTTGATCGACTCAATGATTTTTACGAGGGCACTGGACATAATACTCGACCTTGAGGGCGAGTTCGAGATTCTTGAGTTCAGAGTGGGTAAAAAGAAGGATGACCCGAGCTATGCAAGAATGATAGTTTTTGGAAGGGATGATGCTCATCTTGAGCAGATTCTGAAGGAGCTTCACAAAATAGGGGCTAGAATCCCGGACATCGAGGAGGTCGAGCTTGCCGAAGCTCCTGCCGACAAAGTTCTCCCCGATGGCTTTTACGTAACCACGAACCATCCCACCTTTGTGAGATACGGCGGAGAGTGGCTTGCTGTTGAGGACATCAGCATGGACAGGGTTATAGTCATCAGGGATGGAAAGGCATACTGCGTCCCTATCGACGAGGTTGTTAAGGGCGACAGGGTTGTGGTGGGAGAGAAGGGTGTGAGAGTCGTACCTCCAGAGAGACCGAGGAAATCAACGGTTTTGAGTTCATGGGGGGGAGAATTTCCTCCGAAAGGCCAACTGAGAGGATGATTGAGGCGATTGCAAGGGAGATATACGAGCTGAAGCTTAAGGGCGGGAAGATTGCGGTGGTTGCTGGACCTGCTGTTGATCACACCTCTGCCAGGAATGCCTTAGCAGCTCTGATCAGGGACGGTTACGTTGATCTGCTTCTTTCGGGCAATGCATTGGCTGTTCACGACATCGAAATCTCCATCTTCGGCACTTCATTGGGAATGGACATCTGCAAGGGAAGACCGGTGCCGGGTGGGAACAGACATCACCTCTACACCATAAGCAAAGTTATCGCCGCTGGAGGGATAGCGAAGGCCATAGAGAAGGGAATAATCAAAGATGGGATCATGTACGAGTGCGTGAGAAGAACAGTCCCCTTCATTCTTGCCGGCTCCATAAGGGATGACGGACCGCTGCCAGAGGTCATCACCGACGTCATGGTGGCAAAGAAAAAGATGAAAGAAGCTCTCAGAGGAATAAATATGGTAATCATGCTTGCAACGATGCTCCACAGCATTGCCGTCGGCAATCTGCTGCCATCGAACGTCAAAACCATCTGCGTTGACATGAATCCAGCAACAGTTACAAAGCTGATGGACAGGGGGACTCACCAAGCAATTGGAGTGGTCACAGATGTGGGACTCTTCCTGCCGCTCCTCTATCAGAAAATAAAGGAGCTTGAAGCTAAAGAGTGAAGAAGAAATCCACAAATTTTTCGCATAACCTGTTGTGATCCTCTATTTTCCTTTTGCTCTCCTCAATAATCTTCTTTTTCTCCTCTTCACCAAGTGTTTTCTCACTCGAAACCCACTTTTCAATAAGCTCAAGAGTCACTTCTACATGGAACTGTAGCGCAAGCGCTTTATCGCAGAGAAAGCACTGATTTTTCACCTCGTCTCCCTCATAAATCAGCTCTGCGTTTTCCGGTAAGTCGAAGGTGTCTCCGTGCCACTGAAAAACATCTATTTCATCTGGTAGAGGAACATCTGCCACCCTTCTGACCCTTCTCCACCCTATTTCCCTGATGTAAGGGTAAACCCTACCACCAAGAGCAGCAGCGATCAGCTGAGCCCCAAGGCAGATGCCCAGCACCGGTTTTTCCCTGTAAGTTTTCCTTATTAGCTTCATCTCCCAGTTCAAAAAAGGATACTTCTCAGCTTCATAAACTCCCATTGGGCCTCCGAGAATTACCAGCGCGTCAAAGTCTGCAATTTTTGTGTCAGAATACGCCTCCACGTAGAAGAAGTCCACACCTTCTCTGCTGAATACCTCTTCAAGATATCCCAGACCCTCAGCAGGATGGTTTTTAATGGCAGCGACAATCATGCGGGTGTTAATTCATACTTGAAAGTAAAGTTTTTGTTTGGTGTTGTCAATCAAGAACTGCATGCGTGCAATGATTGCGGTGTTAATCATAGCACTAATAGGCCTCGCATCATACCACATGGTTATGAGTCAAACAAATCCTGAACCAAAAACAGTAGATGTTGAGGGAAAAAAGCTCATCCTGACAGGATTCAAGAACCCAACTGTAAGGGTTGAAGGGTGCGGTGAGGAAGTTCTGCTGAAGGGCAGCATTGTTGAGATTCCGCTAAACTGCAGCAATGTGACGGTGGAGATCTATTCTAACGGAAAGTTAGCCTTCTCCAGCAGCCTTACTCTTAACCCTTGAAATGAGGGAGGCAAAGACTGCCGCACCGAATCCGTTGTCGATGTTCACAACTGCAACACCAGACGAGCAGCTCTGGAGCATTGCAAAGAGCGTGGTTATACCTCCAAGGTTCACTCCGTAGCCCACCGAGGTAGGAACAGCTATAACAGGCACATCGACGAGTCCTGCAACAACTGACGGCAAAGCTCCCTCCATTCCTGCGACCACTATCACGCTCTCAACACCCTCTTCCCTTATTCTCCTCACTGGCTCAACTATGCGGTGAAGCCCAGCAACACCAACATCGTAGAATTTCAGAACCTCAAGGCCGAGAAACTCTGCAGTAACTGCAGCTTCTTCAGCAACAGGGATGTCTGAGGTTCCAGCAGTGAGAATTGCCACTTTCCCCGCATTTCTGGCAAGTGGTTTGCCAACAATGGCAATCCTGCCCCTCTCGTTTATTCTGACTTCCTTAAACTGCCTTAAGGCATCCATCTGCTTCTTCGTGAGCCTTGTAATGAGTGTAGACTTACCCTCGCTGATTACCCTTTCCACAATCCTGATCAGGTCATCGATGCTCTTCCCTTCCGCAAACACTGCCTCTGGCTTTCCAGCCCTTTCAAAGCGGTCCAAGTCAAGTCTGGCAATGTCCTCAATATCAGCTTTCTTCATGGTACTCCTGAATGGACTTAACAACCATCTTTCTGCTCTTCACAGCCTCAATCGCTCTCACCGCTGCCAATGCCCCTGCCATTGTCGTTATGTGGGCAATGCCGTAATCAACAGCAGCCCTCCTGATCATGTAGCCCTCAGTCCTTCCCCTCTTACCCGAGGGAGTGTTGATGATTAAATCGACCTGCCTGTTGACTATCGCATCGAGAATGTTCGGCCTTCCCTGACTGATTTTCAGGACAAGCTCAGCATCAATGCCATTTTCAACAAGAAAGTCTCTTGTTCCGTCAGTTGCTATTATCCTGAATCCCAGCTCCTTAAACTTCCTTGCCAAGTACAGCAGCTTATCGTTCTTGTCCTTCCTCCTCACGCTGATGAAGACCGTCCCCTCTAAGGGCAGCTTCATTCCAGCAGCCAGCTCTGCCTTGTAGTAAGCCAATCCAAAGTCGTAGTCGATTCCCATAACCTCTCCAGTGGATTTCATCTCAGGTCCAAGGACGGGGTCAACACCTGGAAGCTTTATGAACGGAAACACAGCCTCCTTCACTGCAACATGCTTTAGCTTCAGCTTCTCCTTCACACCAAGCTCCCTGAGCTTCTTCCCCATCATCAGTTTTGCAGCAATCTTTGCCAGCGGAATGCCAGTTGCCTTGCTCACGAACGGTACAGTTCTGCTGGCTCTGGGATTGGCTTCGAGAACGTAAACCTTGCCATCCTTAACAGCATACTGGATGTTGATCAATCCAACAACGTTGAGGGCTAAGGCGAGCTTTTTCGTGTAGTCCACTATAGTGTTAATTGTTGTCTCGTCCAGCGATACCGGCGGCAAAACACATGCTGAGTCACCACTGTGCACACCTGCCTCCTCTATATGCTCCATTATCCCTCCAATCACCACCTCTTCCCCATCGCAGAGCGCATCGACCTCAACCTCTATGGCATCCTCCAGAAACTTGTCGATGAGGATTGGCTTCTCGGGGCTGACCTCCAAAGCTTCTGTGATGTACCTCTCAAGTGTCTCCTCATCGTAAACGATCTCCATAGCTCTGCCACCAAGAACGTAGCTTGGCCTGACGAGCACTGGAAATCCGATTCTCCTTGCAATTTCTTTAGCCTCCTCAAGGCTGTGGGCGATGCCGTTCTCCGGCTGCGGGATGTTCAGCTTTTCCAGCAGCTCAGCGAATCTCTCCCTGTCCTCCGCAATATCTATCGAGTCCACCGAGGTTCCCAAAATCTTAGCCCCACTCTCCTCAAGGTCTCTTGCAATGTTCAATGGCGTCTGGCCACCAAACTGCACTATAACTCCCTCTGGCTGCTCGTTCTCGTAGATGTTCATAACATCTTCATGCGTTATTGGCTCGAAGTAGAGTCTGTCAGAGGTGTCGTAGTCTGTTGACACAGTCTCAGGGTTGCAGTTAACCATGATGGTCTCATAACCCTCATCCTTCAAGCTGAAGACAGCATGGACGCAGCAGTAGTCGAACTCAATCCCCTGCCCAATTCTGTTGGGGCCAGCTCCGAGTATCATGACTTTCTTTCTTTCACTTCTCAAAGCCTCGTTCTCGTCCTCGTAGGTTGAGTAGAAGTAGGGAGTCTTTGCCTCAAACTCCGCAGCGCATGTGTCGACCATCTTGTAAACAGCCCCCAATCCCCTGCTCTTCCTTGCTCTCCTCACCTCCCTCTCGGTGGTGTTGAAAATCGTTGTCAGCTGCCTGTCGGAGTAGCCAAGCTCCTTTGCCTTCTTCAGAATCTCCCTTGGAACCTCTTCAATCCTGTATCTCGCTGCTAAGGCTTTCAGCTGCTCCTCAAACTCCACAAGGTTCTTTATCTTGTCTATAAACCAGGGATCGATTTTTGTGAGCTCGTAAATCTCTTCCACACTCATTCCCCTTTGCAATGCATAGCGGATGTAGAAGACTCTGCTGGCGTTTGGATACCTAAGCCTGTCCCTTATCTCCTCCATCGTCACTTCCCTGTCCTTCCCATCGCATCCCAAACCGTATCTACCGATTTCGAGACTTCTTATTGCCTTCTGCAAAGCCTCTTCGAAGGTCCTGCCAATGGCCATTACCTCTCCTACACTCTTCATCTGACTGCCCAGAACTGGATCAGCAGTGGGGAACTTGTCGAAGGCGAATCTTGGGATTTTGACCACAACATAGTCAATTGTCGGCTCGAAGCTTGCGGGAGTTTCCTTTGTTATGTCGTTCGGAATCTCATCGAGAGTGTAGCCAACTGCAAGCTTTGCTGCAATTTTTGCTATCGGAAAGCCAGTTGCCTTCGATGCGAGGGCTGAAGACCTGCTGACTCTCGGATTCATCTCTATGGCAACTACCCTGCCGTTTTCAGGATGCACCGCAAACTGGATGTTGCTGCCCCCAGTCTCGACTCCAATCTCCCTGATGATTTTGATTGCCGCATCCCTCAAATACTGATACTCAACATCTGTCAGGGTTTGGGCTGGAGCGACAGTGATGCTGTCCCCAGTGTGGACTCCCATTGGGTCGAAATTCTCGATGGAGCAGATTATGACAACGTTATCAGCCAGGTCCCTCATAACCTCAAGCTCGAACTCCTTCCAGCCCAGCACTCCCTCCTCAATCAGCACTTGGCCTATCATCGACATCTTGATGCCTCTCGATGCAATCTCCCTCAGCTCCTCCCTGTTGTAGGCTATTCCACCTCCCGTTCCTCCAAGGGTGAAGGCTGGTCTTACAACAACTGGATAGCCGATTTCGTCAGCAATGGCAAGAGCCTCGCTGACATCGCTGGCAACATCGCTTTTCGGCACTTCAAGCCCAATTTTCCTCATAGACTCCTTGAAAAGCTCTCTGTCCTCGGCCTTCTTTATCGCCTCAAACTTCGCACCTATAAGCTCAACTCCGTATTTTTCCAGAACTCCCATCTCGGTAAGCTGAACAGCAAGGTTCAGGGCCGTCTGACCTCCAAGGGTTGGGAGAAGGGCATCAGGAGTTTCTCTCTCAATGATTTTCGCAACAATTTCCGCATCAAGCGGCTCGATGTAAACCCTGTCCGCCATTTCAGGGTCGGTCATTATTGTAGCGGGATTGGAGTTGACAAGGACAACTTCATAGCCCTCCTCACGCAAAGCCTTGCACGCCTGGCTTCCAGAGTAGTCGAACTCGGCAGCCTGGCCTATGACAATCGGCCCGCTTCCTATTACCATGATTTTCCTTATATCCTCCCTTTTCGGCATTCAACATCACCTGTACTCTTTAAGCATCCTCACAAACCTGTCGAAGAAGAAGTAGGTGTCATGCGGCCCGGGCCCAGCTTCGGGGTGGTACTGAACTGTGATGAGCGGAAAGTCCTTGTGAACCATCCCCTCAACGGTGTGGTCGTTAAGGTTGATTTGAGTCACCTCAAACTCTTTAGGGAGTGTTTTGGTGTCAACGGCAAAGTTGTGGTTCTGGCTGGAGATGAAAACCCTCCCAGTCTCGAAGTCCTTTACAGGCTGATTGCTGCGTGGTGGCCAAACTTCAGCTTGAATGTTTTAGCCCCGAGGGCAAGGGCAGTGAGCTGATGGCCAAGGCATATTCCCGCCATCGGCACTCTGCCTGCAATCTTCCTTATTGTCTCTATTGTTGGCCTAACTCTTTCCGGATCTCCTGGCCCATTGGAGATGAACACGCCATCAGGGTTCATTTCCATAATCTTCTCGGCAGGGAAATTGTAGGGAACTACGGTGAGATTCACGCCTCTCTTAAGCAGCTGCCTCGCTATGCTCATCTTTACACCACAGTCAACCAGCACGACCTCAAGATTGCCATCAGATTCGAGCCTTTTCGGCTCCTTCACGCAAACCTTGTCAACCAAATCAATATCACTTATGAAAGGCTGCTCAACAGCCTTTTTCACCAGCTTCTCCCTATCAACATCCCCTATGCCAATGGCAGCCTTCATTGAGCCGTAAATCCTAATCTTTCTGGTCAGCATTCTGGTGTCGACTCCTTCAATGCCGGGAACATCGTAGGCTTTAAGCAGCTCATCAACGGTCATCTCGCTTCTCCAGTTGCTGGGCTTTTTGCAAAGTTCCCTGACAACAAACCCTTCAACCTTAACCCCATCACTCTCAAAATCATCCCTGTTAACTCCATAATTTCCTATGAGTGGGTAGGTCATCATCAGAATCTGCCCCTTGTAGCTTGGGTCGGTTAAAGCCTCAACGTAGCCAGTCATGGAGGTGCAGAAGACTATCTCTCCCAGCCCGTCCCTCTCTGCCCCAAAGGCCTTACCTTCAAGGTAAGTTCCATCTTCCAGAGCTAAAGCGGCCTTCATTCCAGCACCTCTTTCAGGAAGCTAACAACTTCTTTCAGTTTTGGAGCGTCGAACAGCTTCTTGCCAGTAACCTCGTTGCAAAAAGCCCTGTAGAGGTTTGACACTCCCTCTTTGACTTCAGAAGGCAGTGGGGGTGGAGAACCTACAGCTTCCCTCCATCCCTCCTGCCCCTTCAGCAGCTTGACTTTTCATACCACTCCGTTTTGCGGTAGTACTTCCTCAGAAGCTCCTTGCTCACTTCAAAACCATCAAAGCTGAACCTGCACTCGTCAGGGGTGCCGACTGCATCCACAACCATGAATTTTCTCATATCATCAAAGGCAACCTCAATCTTCCCATCCTCATTTGTCAGGCCAGCTTTTGAGACTTCTCTTGTTATGACCTCATCAACCTCAATAACAAGTTCCTTCAAAGCCTCAAACTCGTCATCACTCAATCCTGAAATCTCCTTTGCCTCCGCATGGCTCAAATAGCGGTCAACATCCTCAAGCTTTGTGCTGAAGTCCACAATCGGTCTATCAAGCTTCATACCTGCCTCAATCCTGGTTAGGCCGAAATCTTCCGGTTTAACTTCACCCCTCTCAATCCTCCTGAGCAGAGAGGAGCCTTCAGGGATGCTGTTGCGGTAGATTATCTCAAGCGGTATGAGGAAGTTTCCCTTCAGAGTTTTGAAGATGGAGTAATCCCTCTCGGGTTTGATAACTCTCACGAGTCTTACTTCCATTTCGTTTACTGGCATATCGACTTCATCAAAGCCTTAACTTCTCCATCTTCAACCAAACCGACATAGTGAGTTGCTATACCAGCTTCCTCAAGCCTCTCGAAGAAGAAAGCAGAGACCATGCAGAGTGCTTTTCCTTTATCTTCAATCCTGTCGGGCATCTCTCCGTAATCAAAAACAGAATAGCGGTCTGAGAAGATGAATCTTCCGAGTCCGAGCTTATCAGTGGGTTCTACGAGGACTACCAAATCCTTAACGCTCCCCATCCAATCACCTCAGTTCCTCATCTGCTTTATAAATTTCTCCCCTCTTTTTCTCTTGGAACTGGATTACTTTCTCCCTGACCTCTTCATATTTCATCGCGAAAATTTTTGCAACGGCCAATGCCGTGTTTTCAGCCTCAAGCACCAGCATTGGCGCAACACCTGAAGGCATCCTGATGCTGGAGAAAATGTCCACTCCCCCAAACCTGTCGCTGTAGGGTGGGGAGGCTATTACTGGTCTGAAAGTGTTTGCATCCACAAACCCGCTCAGGGCGTTGCTCCTTCCAGCGACTGTTACAAAAACCACGTCCTCCTTCTCGTACTCCCTTATTATTTCAAGAACCTTCTCAGGAGTTTTGTGGGCTGAGGCTATTCTCAAAACGCACTCAATCCCGAACTGGGAGATTTTCTCGGATATCTTTCTTGAGTAATCCATATCAGATTTTGAACCCATAATTACTACAGCCTTCATTCCTTCACCTCTTCGAAAGGGCCTCCGCAACCTTGTCGTAGGCCTCAAGCAGTTCCTTAAGCTCAGGAATTGTGACATAATATAACTTTCTCGGTGGCTCTTCTCTGGCTCTGACAAGTCCAAGATCATAAAGAAGCTTGAGGTGTTTCGATGCGCTGTACTTCCCTATACCCAGCTTTTCGGAAATCTCCGTAACGCTCATTTCTCCTGAATCAATGATAGTCTTCAGAATTTTTCTTCGTATCCTTGCCCTCAGTGCTCTCGCAAGCTTCTCATCCGGCATTGTACAGTTGCGCAATGATGCAACATTAAAGCCTTTTGGTTAAAGGAAAGGGGCGCACAAATAACTATACAATGTAAGTTTCAGGCCTGAGCCTGAGGTCTAATCTTCAAAAACAAAATTTAAACGAATTGTTTTTCTTTCCTCTGCAGCATCCTCACAGCACCCATCTTCACGAGTTCTACTGCATTTGCGATTTCGTAGAGGTCTTCTTTGTTTTTACTTCTAATTCTGAACTTTCTCCCGAAGTTCGTGTGCATGTCCAGCAGGTACGACCTCGTAACGAACCACCAGTAGAGTAGAAGCAGAGAAACGAACAGCAATGCGGTGGGGAGAACGAAAAACATTAAAGCTGAGGCAAAGCTGCCAACACCAAACTCCAACCCGAGAATGTACATTATTGCCGAGCTAACGAGAAGAATTAAACCTCCTCCAAAGAATCCCCATTTGTTCTCCTTCTTGATTTCAACCATCTGTATTCCCGAAATATAAAGGAGCTTTGCGTTTCCGTTGCTTCTAAACATTATTCTGCTTTCCGTTATCTTAACATTCCCTCTCTTGACCTTGAGGTCATCGTCTATCTCGTAAACTTCTGTCTCAAACAGCACTCTTTCAGGTGTTGTTAGCTCCATGTATCGAAATTCAATTGATAGCTAAAATAATTTTTCTCACAAAATTGAAATTACTTTTCAAATTCCAAAAAACGTTAAATTTACTTCCAACAGAATAATACCCATGAAAATCACGTGGTTGGGACATGCGGCATTTTTGTTAGAAGGTAGCATGAAGGTTTTGATTGACCCCTTCCTGACGGGAAACCCCAATGCTCCGGTAAAGCCTGAGAATGTCCAAGCAGACTACATCCTAGTTACTCACGGCCACGGAGACCATCTCGGAGATGCGGTTGAAATTGCGAAGAGAAACAACGCCCCCATAATCTGCATTCACGAGCTTTCGAGAATTCTTTCGAGATATGACGTTGAGACGATGGGAATGAACATGGGAGGAACGGCAAGGACCGGGAGCATTGCAGTTACCATGGTCCCTGCATGGCACTCCGCAGATGTGGAAGATGAGAAGGGAAACATAATCAGTGCTGGACTGCCAGCAGGCTTTGTTGTCTCCATGGATGGTGTCAGAGTTTACCATACTGGTGACACCGACGTCTTTCTGGACATGCAGCTAATTGGTGAGCTACACAAGCCCGACGTGATGCTTGTGCCCATTGGCGACTACTACACTATGGGCATAGCCGGAGCAGTCAAGGCACTGGAGCTTGTAAAGCCCAAGGTGGCAATACCGATGCACTACAACACCTTCCCGCTCGTCGAGAAGGACCCAGAGGACTTCAGAAAGGCTGTGAAGGCAAAGGGGCTGGATGTAGAAATTGTGATTCTCAAGCCAGGAGAGAGCTACGAGTTCAACAAGTAACCTTATTTTTTTGAGCTTTAATTTTGATGACTAACTTCTGGAGACCAGCATAATCTCCAAGATGTCGTTTAACCCTACCAAATGGTTCAAAACCTTCAGGCCACTGTGGGTAATTACATACCTCTTCCTCAGGCTTTCCTGAGCTATGTAGCCAGCATCCATCAAACTCCTCAAATGGAACTGCAGGTGTCCCCCTTTAATCCCGACAGACCTTTCAAGCTCTGCATAGCTTTTCCCTCCCTTTGCGAGGGTTTTAAGGATTCTTATTCGCATTGGGTTTGCCAAGGGGCTCAGCATTCTTGCCACAACTTCTTCGTCGATGTCCTCAATTCTTCTCCACTGCCTCAGAACAGCCCTTCTCTGCTTTGAAATCTCTATGGATTCTCTTATGAGGCTTTCAAGCGTTTCGAAGGTGTCGGCTATGCTCTCCATGCAGTTTCTGTCGGGGCAAATTGAGCTCTCAAAGTGCTTCTCGACTGCTTCCTTGTGCTTCCTCACCTCATCAAGCGCCTCTTCAGCACCTCTCTCGGCAAAAACCCTTATAACCTTTGATGCAGCTCTGTTAACCCTGTCAAGACAGAAGTCCCTTAGCTCGCAGCTCTTAGGGCTTTTCTCACTAATTTTGCTGTATTCTCGTGAGAAGGAGGATTTAAGGGTGTCTAAGAGCTCTCTTTTGCCGTCTCTCTCTGCAAGCGCCTCAACTGCTGTGCCAAGCATCATTATGCTGTCCTGCAGAGCTTCAATTTTTCCTGCTCATCTCGTCCAGCTTTTTCAGCAACTCCTCCATTAAGCTGTAGTTCACCTCATACTATATAAATTTATAGTATTTGCGATATTCTTATATAATTTGTAGGGAAGTTGGGGATGAGGTGAAATCATGCACCACTCACACCATCTTGAAGTGTATGAGAAGCTGAGGGAGAAGCTGGACAAGGCACCGATCGGTTTGCCAAAGAGTGTAAGCGGTGTGGAAAAGGAAATTCTGAGCGTTCTTTTCGACGAAGAAGAGGCAAGAATTGCGTTGCACATGCCATTCGTGAGATTCACTGCGGAACAGCTTGCTGAGAGGACTGGTAAGAGCGTTGATTACATCGAGAAAATTCTGAATGAGATGGCAAAGAAGGGGACTGTCTGGAAGGGAGAGAAGGACGGTAAGACTTACTATAGGCTTTTCCCGGTAATAGTGGGCTTTGCAGAAACTCCCTTCTGGAGCGGTTACGGAAAAGACCCGAGACAGGAAAAGCTTGCCCCGTTATGGGCAAAATATCGCAAAGAGGGATTTCTTGATGAGCTCGGAGACAGGGAGAAGCCTATAATGAGAGCTCTTCCCGAAAGAGACACCATTTCCAATCACTCTCAGGTTCTACCTTTCGAAGATGCTGTGAAACTTGTGAAGGAAAGAGATTACATTGTGGTTGCATACTGCCCCTGCAGAATTATGGCAAGAATGATTGGTGAAGGATGCAGGCACTCTCTCGAAAACTGCATCCACATGGGTTCAGTCGGAAAGTACATGGTGGAGCATGGACTTGGAAGGAGAATTTCCGCTGATGAAGCGATTGAGATACTCAGAAAGTCGAACAGGGAAGGTCTCGTTCACCTCACCGAGAGGACGAGGAAGATAAGCACAATCTGCAACTGCTGCAGCGACTGCTGTGTCTTTTTCAGGGCGATACATGAGGCAAAGCATCCCAACACCATTGCCCACTCAAGTTATGTTGCAAGTGTTGACCACTCGAAGTGTATTGCATGCGGAATTTGCATGCTCCGCTGCCCGATGAAGGCAGTGAGGACTAAGGTTAAAAGGGAGCCGGCCAATGTAGATGCAGAGAAGTGCATAGGTTGCGGAGTTTGCGTTCCAACCTGCCCGGTTGGAGCCATAGAGCTTGTTGAAAGGGAAGAGCTGCAGGAGTGGCCGGACCCCCAGACCTACTTGATGGAGCTTCTCGCTGATAGAGGCAAAGACCCTTCGGGGCTTTTCTGAGGTGATAAGATGAAGCTGTTCGAACCGATTGAGTTTGGTGGAATGGAAATCAAGAACAGAATAGTGCTTCCGGCAGTGGGATTAAACTACACGACTCCAGACGGTAGAGTTACGGACAAGCTGCTCAGATTCTACGAAGAAAGAGCCAAAGGAGGAATAGGCTTTGCAGTTGTTGGAGTTGCCAAAATAGAGCCGTACTTCTTCGGCGGGATTGCAGCTCACTCTGACGAGTACATCCCTGACCTGAAGAAGATTGCAGATGTTTTCCACAAGTATGATGTGAAGTGTGCTCTGCAGTTGTGGCATCCTGGCAGATATGAGATCTCATTCGATCCAAACAGACAGCCTGTAGCCCCCTCACCTATACCCCCACCAATCTTCACCAAGCGCACACCAAAAGAATTAACCAAAGAAGAAATCCTTCAAATTGAAGAGGAGTTTGCGGATGCTGCAGTCAGAGCCAAGAAAGCTGGCTTTGATGCTGTTGAGCTTATAGGCTCTGCTGGCTATCTGATTTCGCAGTTCTTCAGCCCGGCAACAAACAAGAGGACGGATGAGTATGGAGGGAGTATTGAGAACAGGGCAAGGTTTGCTGTTGAAATAATTGAGAGAATAAAGGAGAAGTGCGGTGAAAGTTACCCCATAATGATAAGAATTCCTGGAGATGAGTTTGTTGAAGGCGGGAATACTGTCAGGGAGATGAAGCAGATTGCAAAGATTCTGGAGGATGCCGGAGTTGTAGCTATAAATGTAATGGCTGGATGGCATGAATCCAGAAAGCCTTTGACGACGATGCTTGTGCCGAGAGGTGGGTTTGCCTACCTTGCAGCTGAGATAAAGCAGGCTGTTAGCGTTCCGGTAATAGCTTCCCACCGCATTAATGATCCAATGGTGGCTGAGAAGATACTGCAGGAAGGGAAGGCTGATATGGTTGCCATGCTGAGAGCTCTGATTGCTGATCCTGAACTGCCGAGAAAGGCCAAGGAAGGAAGGTTTGATGAGATAAGGTATTGTGTGGCCTGCAATCAGGGCTGCATGGACATGGTGATGCAGGGGCAGCCAGTCACCTGCCTTGTCAACCCAATGGTTGGAAGGGAGGCGGAGTTTGATGGATTGAAGCTGAAAAGCCAAAGAAGGTTGTGGTTGTCGGTGGAGGGCCTGGAGGCTGCATGGCTGCTGAAATACTGGCAAGGAAAGGACATGAGGTTGTGCTGTTTGAGAAGACAGACAGGCTGGGAGGGCAGCTCAACTTAGCTGCTAAATCTCCCTTAGCTTACGAGTTTGCCGAAGTGGGCAGATACTTCATGAACGTGCTGCCGAAGGTTGGTGTTGATGTGAGGTATAACACTGAAGCTGATGCTTCAACAGTGCTGGCTGAGAATCCTGATGTTGTCATAATAGCTGTTGGTGCCTCTCCTCTCATCCCTCCAATCCCGGGAGTTGAGAATGCTGTCACAGCCTTTGATGTTCTTGCTGGGAAGGCAGAGGTTGGAGAGAGAGTGGTGGTTATTGGCGGTGGAGGAGTTGGATGTGATGTTGCCGCTGAGCTGGCAAATGAGGGCAAGAAGGTTACGATAGTGGAGATGCTCCCCAAAATAGGCCAGGACATTGGAATCTCGACGAGGTGGACAGTTCTGCTTTACCTGCAAGAGAAGGGAGTGGAGATGCTCACCAACACCAAGCTGTTGAGATAAGGCCAAATGGTGTGGTTGTGGAGCAGAATGGAGAGAGGAAAGAGATTGGCTGTGATACTGCCGTCATTGCTGTCGGAACAAAGCCGAATGACGGGCTGCATGAGGAGCTGGAGGGGAAGGTTAAGGAGCTTTACAGAATTGGAGACTGCGTAAAGCCGAGGAAAGCTTTGGATGCTACGAGAGAGGCTGCTGAGCTGGGGTTGAGGGTTTAACTTTTTCAATCAAAATTACAATTTTTTAGAATTTTTGTGTCATAATGTGGTCTTACTTTGTCAAAATTTCTGCCAATTTTGGTAACGAAAAAGCAAATCTTAAATAAAATCATGCTGAAACGATTGATGATGAAAATGGAGGTGATTGTTTGGCTTCTGTAAGCGACAGCAGCGTGTATCTGCCAGTATGGAAGCTCAGCAGAGATGAGATATCGAAGGAGACCGGAATGCCTTCAATGGGAGGAGAGAGGGCAGTAGCGCACTGGGATGAGGATAGCCTGACGATGGCTGTCGAGGCTGCAAGGAATTTTGAAGGGAAGTTTGATGCTGTCATTTTCGCCTCAACCTCACCGCCTTTCAGAATAAAGCAGTGTGCCAGCTTCATCGCCTCAGCCCTCGATCTGCCTGAAAACGTCTTCACAATGGACATAACCGACAGCATGAGAGCTGCGACGGATGCGCTCATCACCGCCAACGAGTTTGTCGACTCTGGGAGGTTCAGCAGAGTTCTGGTTGTTGCGGCTGACAAAATACCTACCAAGCCCGGAACGCTTTACGAGCAGCTCTACGGTGATGCTGCAGCAGCGGTTGTGGTGGAGAAGGAGGGGGGAGCGAAGATTCTGGGATACAGCACCTCAACTAAGCCCCTGCCCGGATCATGGATGCTCGCTGGCGATGATACAGTGAGAGACTACGACATGAGTAGATGCGAGGTACGGCTACGCTGCCAGCGTCCAGCAGGCTGCAATGCCCCTTTTCGCCAAACTCGGCCTAAGTCCAGCGGACATTGACAGAATAGTTGCCTCTGCCCCTGACCCAAGAAGCTATGCAGGTTTGCTCAAGGCTGTGGGGGCAAAGCCAGAGGAGTTCTACTTCAGCAGCGTTGGCATCGCTGGCTCAGCCCACCCGCTGCTTCTGCTCGCAACACAGCTCGAAAGGGAGGGCAGGATACTGTTGGGCGGCTATGGTGAGGGAGCAGATGTCATTGCGATCGAAATTAACGAAGCGATGGAGAGCAACATTGGAAGAATGCTTGAAAGCAGGAAGGAAATCAGCTATGGTGATTACCTCTTCAACAGGGGATTTGTTGGTATAAGAGATTCTCCAGACCGCCCCTCCCTCACGAAGTTCTGGAGGGATGAGAAGTCCATCATCCGCTTTTATGGTATGAAATGCAAGAACTGCGGAACTGTAAGCTATCCCATTAGCAGATGCTGTATTGAGTGCGGGGCAAAGGACAGCTACGAGGAGGTAAAGCTAAGCGAGAGAGGAAAGGTTTACACCTTCACAATCGACTATCTGGTTATGCCTGGCAACTACACTGGCGATGGAGTGCATCCGCACTGCGTCGCTGTTGTTGACATGGACGGAGGAGGGAGGGTTATGTTCGAGGTGACTGACACGCTTAGGGACTTCAGTGGAGTTGAGTGCGACGCTGAGGTTGAGAGAACCTTCAGGCTGCTTTTCGAGAAGAACAGATTCAGGTATTACGGCTGGAAAGCCCGCTTGCCGAGGTGATTGTATGAGAGAAGTTGCGGTTATTGGTTGTGGTGTAACCAAATTCGGCCACCACTGGGAGAAGGATCAGGAGGATTTGCTGGTTGAAGCTACTTACGAAGCTATCAACGATGCGAATGTTGAGCTTAAAGACATTGAAGCTGTTTGGTGCGGAACCTTCTACCCCTCAACTGGAATAAGCGGGAACGTCTTCAGCGATTCCGTGAAGTTCTTCGGAAAGCCGATCAGCAGGGTTGAGAACTACTGCGCAACGGGAATGGACAACGTCAGAAATGCCGCCTTTGCCGTTGCAAGCGGTGCCTACGATCTGGTCATAGCTGCTGGTGTTGAGAAGCTCATGGATGCGGGAAGCAGAGGCTTACCGCCAATAGAGGGAATATTCAGCGTTGCCATGCCTGTAATCAGCGCACCAGCAATGTTTGCGATGGCTGCCAACAGAGCCTTCAAGGAGTGGGGATGGACAAGAGAGGATTTTGCTTTGGTTGCGGTGAAGAACCACTACAACGGGGCGAGACATCCAAAGGCCCACTTCAGGAGTGAGGTGACGGTTGAGAAGGTTTTGAAGGCTCCGATGGTTGCCTATCCCTTGGTGTGTATGACTGCAGTGCTGTGAGCGATGGTGCTGCTGCAGTTGTCCTAACCCGCCCTGAAATAGCAAAGCAGATTGTTGGGGATGATTACGCCGTGATAAAGGCCGTAGGCATGGCTGTTGAAACCATGCATCCGTGGCACCGCCCCTCAGAGAGCTTCCTGAGTTTTCCGGCAACTGTCAAGGCGGCTAAGATGGCATACAGGATGGCTGGAATTGAGAACCCGAGGAAAGAGCTTGACTTTGGCATAGTGCACGACTGCTTCACCATCACAGAGCTGATAAACTATCAGGACATGCAGCTGTGCAAGCCGGGAGAGGGGGCTGAGCTGATAAGGAACGGTGTGACAGCAATAGATGGTGACTTTCCAATAAATCCCGACGGCGGTCTGAAGTCCTTCGGCCATCCAATTGCAGCGAGCGGTGTAAGGATGGTGGCTGAACTGACAAAGCAGGTTCTCGGCAAGGCTGAGGGACTGCAGGTTAAGGATGCTGAAGCTGGCTTTGCCCACAACCTCGGAGGACCCTATTCAGTGGCCACTGTAGCCATAGTTTCGAGACCTTAAACTTTGAGGTATATCCTCACAATTTTTCCTTTTTCGCATTCAACACTGAAGGATTCTGTTTTGCCTGGAACTAAGCAGGAATAGCCACGATGCAAGTCTGCTGTTTCTTCACCACGAAGAATGAAGTAGCCCTCCGCTGCATAGAGAATGTTCATCACCCCGCCAGTCTTAATTTCTGCAGTGCCAGCAACCTCAATAACTTCCACTCCGAAATTCTCCGCTTCAGCCTTTCCTTTCTTACCCTTAACCTCAAACTCCTCGGACTTTTTGGTATTCAGGACCTTTTTGACCTTCTCGAAGTCCTCTTCTCTGAAAAAGTAGGCAAGTGTTGAGTTTGAGGAGACTTCAAGAACTCTCAGCCCCTCACCAGCATGGGGAATGCCTGGGCGGATTACAAAGGTGTCGTAGGGAGTGGTTTCAAAAGTGTTAAGCAGAGTCCTAACATCAAAGTCCTCCTCCTTCAGCTTCTCTTCCAGCTCCTCAATCTTCACGTCCTCCTTGAAGCCAGCGTAGGCCTTGCCCTTGTTGAAAACCAGCCATACAGACTCCACACCACCCTCATTCTCACCCAGGCTCTCTGCTGCCTTGTCGGAAGGATGGACGTGAACCTGAGTTGGTGATGCGGCATCGATCAGCCTCACAAGAATTGGAAACTTGCCGAACTTTTCCGCAGCCTTTCCCATCAACTCATCCCTGTATTTCGAGAATAGTTCGGGCATTGTTATCTGCTGCCCTTTAACCAAGACTGTAGAGGGGCGAGAAGGATGGGCCGAGAACTCCCAGGACTCTCCAATTCCACTCTGTCTGAAACCTTTAAGCATCGCAATCCATTCCCCTCCCCACGGCCTTTCAACCAAATTCTCCTGAGCTTGAAAGATAAAACTCGGAAGCTCCATGAACACAGTTGTTGTAGGAATATATAAAACTTGTGGGATAAATACCTCTCAGCTTTAGCCCTTTTGAGCTTAATGGTATGAACTGATAAGGCAGTATGATTTGTTTCTGTAAACTAACCACCATCATTATTACTACAATTAGTATTAAAGTATTTGACATAAACCGATAGATTTTTATGCAAGCTATGTGAAGGCAATTCGTACGAGGGGAGCATGAAGAGGTCCCGTATGGAAATTATTTTCGAAATTTTGAAAAACATTGAGTCTGGCGTTAGCGCCAAAACCAGGTTGATGTACGCTTCAAACCTTGACTGGAGGAATTTCAGCAGGTATATCAGCTTTCTGGAGGAGGAGGGTTTTGTTGTCAGCAGCGATGGCACCTATAAGCTGACCAGTAAGGGAAAGCTGCTGCTTCAGAAGATGAGAGAGGTAGCTGAAATTCTCAGTTCGCGGGCAACTCCAAAAATTTAAACATCGATTTTTTTATCTTTATTTCCCCCTCTTCCACATCCACAAAGCCAGCTATTTTGAACACTTCCAGAAACGTCTCGTCAACCTTTCTGCCCTTTAAGAGGTCGACGGCTGCTTTATCGAGCTCTGCCATGATATGTGCAAGCATCGATAAAAATTAGGAGGTTTAAATTAATAAAGGTTGTGGAAAAATTTTCCATGACGTCAGCATGTGCAAAAAGCACATGGCTTTGACATATGTTTTATTTTCACAATTTATATTAAAACGGCGGAGTAATTTGCGTTGAGGTGATGTGAATGAAGAAGTTTGGCGTGCTGTTTGTGGCCCTGCTCGTGGGGCTCGGACTGGTGGGTGCGACGTACGCCTATTGGACTGACAAGCTGACGGTGAGCGGCAGCGTGAGCATGGGAACGCTAAATGTAGAGTTTGTTGGGACAGCAGTGGGAGATGATAACGAAGACGACCTTGGACTTCTCGATGTAGGTAACGTAGCTTGTCAGCTTAAAGATAGCAAGACTCTTCAGATATCTATTAGTGAGGCATATCCAGGCTATGTCGCAACTTGCCAAGTTACCATTAAAAACACCGGATCGATTCCCGCAAATTATGTATTAACTAAAGACGTGAGTAACCTCCCCAGTAGCATAAGCGTTGATGTAAGCGGCATTGCTGAGACAGGTACTTTGAGTCCAGAGGAAACAAAGACCCTGACCATTACAACTACAGTCGATAGTAATGCTGACGAAACTATCGAGGGCCAGACTTATACATACTCCATAACGATCGACGTCACACAGTTCAACTATACATAACTACTCTACCATTTTTTAACTAAAAGAGGTGCAAGGATGGCAGCGAAATACCTCTTCATTCCTGTGACGCTCCTTTTGCTCAGCGTAACCTACGCTGGCTTCAGCGACACACTGTTCATCGGAACAGCAAACGCACCCAACACCGTAACCACGACGGACATGGAGTGGAAAACATACGGACCTACGAGATGCTACGACAAAATGATTATTGCCGGCTTTAACCCCCTTGACCCCAGCAGTTTAGCTGATGACAGCTACGGTGAAGTTTCTTGCAGTGTTAATGACGTAACCAACGGTGAGACTAAAATTACCGTAACAGTAACGAATGTCTACCCAGCGTATGCCTTTGGAATTCACACATGCATTCAGAACACGGGCAATCTCCCATCAAAGCTGAAAGATGTGGTCATCGATGCTCCAGATGACCTTAAAAGTAGTGCCAGAGTTGCTTACGAGCTAGAGTATTCTGTCGACGGTGGTACATCTGCAGGTAGCAAAAGTAACTATAGCCTAACCTTCAACCAGTTTGAGAGCGAGATTGAAACGGAGCTCCAGAACCAGGTTTTCACACCCAATGGATACATCTGCTTCGGTGACGAGAACAGCCACACGATCTGGATTTACTTCCCGCCAGACAGCAACCCACCCCAGGGAGAAAGACTTCAGTTCAACATAACCTTCGTCTTCACCCAGTTCAACGATAACTCTTAATTTTTTATGAAACCTGCCTACACCCTCCTGATTTTCGTCCTCTTCCTGCCCATCACCACAGCTATTTTTTACGATTCGATGAAGGTTGACGCTGCAATAACTGTCTCTACCTCCAGCGTCGACTGGGACGTTTACCTCCCCTCTGAGACGAGGCTCTGGAGGTATCTTCCCGACTACGGCGAGGCGAGGCTCGATTCGTGCTGGGCTGTTTGCATGGCGAAGTGTCTGCTCATACAGAGCAGCTACTGCAACTGCGAGAATCCAGACATAGCAAAAGCTGAGCTTCAAAAGGTTGATGATGGTGTGGTTTTCAGCATCAGCAACGCCTACCCCGCTTACGCTGCCGTATCCCACTTCATCTTCGTTAACCAGAAGATGCCCTCGAAGCTTGAGGATGTCACGGTAAGCTTTAGCGGATTGAATGCTGAAGAGGCAAAGACCGTCTTCGTCGTTTTCTACGACACCAATCCAGGAGATTGCAGAGTGGAGGGGTTCGTGGCAGTGGGTTACAAATTCCCCGAAGTTGAGAGAATTCTTGAGAAGAACCTCAGGGGGAAGGTCTTCCAGAAGGGAGGTTGGATAGCCTTCTGCAAGCCCGAAGGAGATTATGAGGTAAACACCACCACTTTCCTGAGCAATCAGAGCGGGTTGAGTGAGGAAAGCATTAAAGCCATGCTCGAAACGGACAGCTTCTGGATTTACTTCCCTCCATCCAGCGAACCACAGCAGGGAGAGCAGATGAGCTACGAGATCAGGTTCAGGTTCACGGCCTTCAACAGCTGAAAGATTATATATCAGACTTCACATCTTCTAACAATGCTCCTCACATCCCTCGCACTGATTGTCTTCTCCGCAACACCCTTTCTCCCTTCCCTGCTCACTTTCTACGGTAAAATTCCTGCCGGAATTTTTCTCGCCTTCTCCGCATACTACGAGGCCAGACACTACGGAACTCCAATTTTCAGAAGGCCCTTAAGGCTCAAGAACTTCTCATCCCCTGTAAACCTTGCACTTTATGCTGCAATGCTGCAGATTACTGTTCTCTTCACACTCGGCATCATTATCGGCTTTGGGAGGAGTCCTTACTCCTTTACACTTCTCGGCATAGCAACTAATTTCGCTTACGTTACCTCAACACTGACCGGTGTTGAGCTGAGCAGAGCCTACATCGTCCGAAGGCTGTCCCGCAAAATCGGTGGTAAGGCTGTTTTGGCTGTTGCAGCACTCTACTTTATTCTGCTCTACATCAACGGTCTCAGATACCTTCCCGGGACACCTCTCGGAACCCTCAAGTTTCTGGGAGAAGATGTAATACCCCACTTCACACAGCAGCTTTTCCTCACGCTTCTTGCTTACATTTACGGTTTCAGGGCTTCAATAGCTTCATATTTCCAATAACAGCCTTTGAGTGGTTCTGCCCAATCCTCCCCAATCTGGACTGGACGCTGAATGCATGGTGAAAACCGCTATACCGGCTGTGGGTTATGCGATTCTCGAAAGGGAGATTGAACCGAAGAAAGTTGAGGCCAAAAAGGAAGGCACACTCTCGTGGGTTGGCTTCCTCACTGCCTGCATTCTCCTTCTGCTCTTCTTTTCAGGCTCCTTCGGCTACCATCCTCAGTAGTTGGCTCAGGCAGCATGAGACCTGCAATAGAGGTGGGGGACATCGTGATTGTAAAAAAGGTCAGCGTTGATGAGATAAGCGTTGGAGATGTGATACAGTACCGGGAAGAGCACTACACCGTCACTCACAGAGTGGTGGATGTCATGCAGAATGGGGAGCAAAAGATTTTCATAACAAAAGGTGATGCTAATGACGTGGTTGATGACCCTGTTAGCGGTGACAGAGTTGTCGGAAAGGTTGTATTCGTAATACCCAGAATTGGGCTTGTGACGCTCATGCTCAGAGATTTACTGAAAATGTGGGGTGTTCTGCCTTGAAGATTGCAAGAAACAGCTTCATGATTCTCGCAACCGCTCTGCTCGCCATCACCGCTTTATGCATAGCCGGTGCTTTGCTGCTAAACCCCGAAAAGAAGGTTGATGTGGTTAAAGACACAGTCGTTTTTACTGACAGCCTTTCCGTTAAGGCAAAGCTGAGAGAAAACGAGCTATTTGGAAAGGGTGAAATTGAAACCACCCGGGTTTTTCTTAACATAACGGAAAGCTGCTACGCTTCATACCGGTTAAGCGTATTGTGCAACACCTGCGACAAAAAGGGGAGCTATGACGTTAAAATCACTCTGGAAACGAGGGACTGGAACAAGACGGTTGAAAGCTATTCGAAAACCTTTGAAGGCGGCTACACACTCGTCATTCCGTTAGACCTCCATCAGTTCTACTCCCTTTACGAGCAAATCAGCAAGGAACTAGACTACAGGGCTTCCGAGCCAAAGGTCATCCTGACGATTACTACTCATACCGCCGGACACGATTACCAGAAGAAGCTGGCTGCATCTTTGGGCTCCAAGGTCTCGAACTTCGAATTTGAGCCTTCAACAACTAAGGAGTTTCAGGAAAAAGAAGAAGTTACCGTTTATGACAGCAATCTGGCGATTCTCAGATTTGCACTTATACCTCTTTCAATAATCCCCATTGCTGTGCTGTTATACATAGGCAAGAGGTGGGAAATTGTGGAAGTTGACCCCTACGCCAAGTATTCGGACTTCGTTGTTAGGGGCATTAGCGCTAGTGACGGAAGAGTTGTGGTGGAGAGTGTGGACGAGCTTGTCAAGCTCGCTGAGTATCTCAACAAGCCAGTTATAAGGCTTGAAGAGGAGTTTGCAGTGTTCGATGATGGTGTGATTTACGTGGCAAAAATTGAAAGATGAATCTACCACCTCTTGATTCCCCACTTCCAGTAAACGTACAGCTCAAGGACGTCACGCGTATTAATTACTCCATCAGGCTTGAAGTCGTAGTAGCTGACGTAATCCTGGAACTGTGGCTCTTCGAAGTGCATTGGAAGTAGGCGATGTCACTGAAGTCGAGCTTTCCATCACCGTTGATGTCCTCATACAGCCCATCACCATCCAGGTCCTTTGAACCTGCAGGGAGCTCAACGGATTCGCTCCCAGCAATTCTCACAACCTCTGATGTGCTGCTGCTCAACCCGGTTTCATCCACCACTGTAAGGGTTACGGTGTAGTTCCCCCCGCTGTAGCTGTGCGTAACCGTGCATCCTTCCCCTTTGCCACCATCACCAAAGTCCCAGAAACAGCTCAACCCATGGCCGTCAGCATCAGTGCTGCTTGAGATAAGCGCACCTCTGAACCGCTAACTTTAAAGTAGAAATCTGCCTCCGGTATGAAGCTCGTTCTGAACCACCAGGTTTCGGATTCGTAAAGCATTCCGCTGCAGTTTGCCCTCACTCTCCACAGATACTCTGTTCCCTCCTTCAACCCTGTCCATGATGTGCATACGTCCTTTCCCTCGCCATATCCTATGGTCGAGCCTGAAGAGGAGTAGAACTCAACTCTGCAGGCTTTTGAAAGCGAAACACAGAGCTGAACATCGAGAGGAAGACCAGTTGAGCCGTTCTGAGGCTGGACAAGAGCAATTTTCATCTCCTCAACCCTGACCTCTATCTCTCCCTGAATGCTCTTGTTGCTTGCCTCAACCTCAAACACAATTTTGAAAACTCCTTCTTGCACGGGAGTCCACTTGATCGTCATGTTCTCGCAGACAACGCCTTCGGGAGCGGAAACTATGCTGCAGCTGGCTTCCATGTTGGCTTCTATGCTAAGTCCAAGAGCCTCTCCAACGTAAGCGGTCACATTCTGGGGATAGCTTATTTCCAGCTCTTCGACAGGAGACGCAAAGAAGGTGAACCAGCTTTCCCTCTTTCCATCAGAGACTCTCAGCAGGTATTTGCCCTCATACGGTGGTTTGAACGTGTACTGCCTCACATCCTTTACCTTGTCAACCAGCTCGCCAAAAATGCTGTAGCCCTTATCCGGCAGATATCTGCGCTCAAGATAGAAGACCTTGGCAGAAACAGGTCTGTCAAACCTGAAACCAACCTCTCCCTTATAAACACCACTGACGGGCTGATACAGAACCTCTATGCTTGGCGGGGCTTCTGGCTGCCTCCATTCAACTTCAGGATACCTGAGCACGGGGTCTCCTATTAACTCAGCTTCAAGGTAGACTCTCAACCTCCACTTCTCGTTGTCCGTTGAGGGGTTGAGCTTGATGTTTTCGTCATTCAAAACCTCTTCCAGAGCACCTCTGAAAGCATCCCCAATCCTGCTTCCGGGAAGCCTCTTAATTGTTTCAACGAGAATATGGTCCGCATGCCTTACTCCAGCAATCTCAACATAGCCATTGCTCTCAACAAACTGGTAGTCACTTCCAGTTGTGCCGGTAAACCCGATAAACGCAATCCCACCAGCGTCATTCGTCAGTAAAAACTCACTCCACAAACCCGGAGCCCAGCTTGGCAACTTATCCCTTATATCTGTTCTTATTTCGTCATCGAAGGCTGCAGCACTGCATCCGCTGCTAAAAACAACAGGGAGCAATGGTCGCTCTTTATCCAGCATGCCCATATACCTCGTCGTGTACATCCCCCATCATCTGAGTCGACGAGCGTATGGAATGCCATGCCCCACGTGAAATACTATCCCATAGCCCCCTGAAAAAGCTCTGTCGAAGGTCTGCTTTACGCTCGTCCACTCCTCATCACTCTGCAGGGCAATGGTTGCGTTAAACGTCTCAGTAAATCCAAGATCCCCAAGGAACTTTACTGCCACCTCACCCTGCCACACCTCGTAACTGTCTATGGTCTCTCTTTCTGTGGAGTAAGGGGCAGCGTAAATCCTCATACCGAGTAGCGCTGCATTTCTGTAGTTTCCACTGCTGACATCGTTAAGCCACTCGTTGATTTTTCTCAGAACCTTCTCAGCCTCATCCCCATTGCTCACGGGTATTCTCCCCACGGCAAAGTTGGGCTTGAGGTCATAATCGGGAGAAGCGTAGAAGAAGTCAGTAGGGAAATATCCAAGGACTAGGTCTGCGTAGTAGCTTGGAGGAACAACGTCTGCATCACCGAAGAGTGTAATGTAACTTGCGTTGACGGTTCGAAGGAATGAGATTATTTTGAGAGCAAGCGTGTAGTTATAGTTGCCGTAAACACTCTCAGAGCGGTAACCATTAACAGGAGGGTCTTCGGCAGCACTGTAATTGTTCCATATCTCCTCCACCGTTACAATTTGTGACTGGACACCAATCTTCTCATGAATTTCTTTCAGCTGGTATGCTGAGCCAATCAGCTTTTCAGATGTGATTATCACTTCTTGCCCGCTCACAGTTTGTGCAAAAACCAAGACCAGTATAATTACCGGTATTAATCTCATAATTATTATTAGCTAATCCTCTTATTTAAGCATTTTCAAAAAAGTATTAAAAAGGCTTCTGAATCGTCGCATCCGGGAACACAGCTACCTTCTTCGCGTCCTTACCCACCTCTTCCACCATCTCCTCCAGCGTCCTCACCTTGACGACCTCATCGTAGACCTCAAGCCATGGCTGCTTTTCCTGATACTTCGAAACAAAAATTACCTTTCCAGCCCTCTTGAGCGTATCTGGTGGTGGCAAATAGAGAAATCCGCCTTTTCTCCTCATACCCCACCTTCCGTGGATGTAGTGGCTGATCTGGCCAGTTTTGGAGTTGCAGACCACAACGAGAGTTCCTCCCTGCTTCAGGCAGAGAGAGGGCCAAGTTGCTATTGCAGCCTCACTCGCCTTGCTGTATGCGTTTGAGATAACCACATCAAACTCGAATCCAATTTGCGTGGCATAATGCTTTCGTGCCACCTCCACACCCTTTCTTTGAGCATCTACGATGTCCCCTGCAAAAACGTGGGTGTTCTCTCTCCTTGTGTTTACAAGGGTGTTGACAACGAAGTCGAACCCCGCCATTCTTGCTGCCTCCTCCGCATCTTTCCTAAGCACATTCTCCTCATTAACCCTCCCGTATGCCATCTGGCAGGTGGGGTGGAGCTCTCTTACTAACGTTGCAGCGCTCCAGCCCCCGATGACGCCGTGGTTGTAGGCTATGCTCCTCATTCCTGCAACTCCTGGCAGCACAATCTTGGCTCCACCACTGTACCCAAACTGGGGATGGGGCAGAATGCATCCCAAACCAATCTTAAGGGAGTAGCTCATAACCTCCGAGTTAATTTCAACAGGAGTGCCAGCGGAAGTTTCGCCCAAGTAGTCCAGATTGCCCAGAGGATTGTGATTGAAGACGGGATAGCTCTCAACTACTTCCTCACCCAGCTTCTTCGCAAAATCCTCCCTGTCGTAAGTTCCATGTGCTCCATTTGCGCAGATGAATGTTATGTTTTCATCCGAAACTCCCCCTTTCCTTAGCTCCTCGATTACGGTCTTCGCAATGACTTCAAGCTTGGTCGGCCTCGTCATGTCATCAAAAACCACCACCGCTTCCCCCCTCTCCTCAGCAAGTTTTGAGAGTGATTTTTGCCCAGCTGGCTCTCTCAAAGCCCTTAAAATTTCTTCTTTCCCAACCTCTCTGGCAGAGTCGCCAGCCATTGTGAAAACACTCACGTCCCAGCTTTCTGGCGGTTCGAACAGCAGTGGTTCGTCACCATACCATACTTCATTCGGAAGTTCAATCATGTTTTAAAGTTAATTTTTACTATAAAACGGTTGCTGCTTTTTAATCCAATAACTGCAAATTTTATATTACTTCCCTCAATCGAGAATTAGGTGAGTCTATGCCGAACGTATTCGTCGAAGAACTGGTTCACACTCCTATAGAGAAGCAGGTCATCGAAATAGTGGAGAGGAAGGGCATCGGTCATCCTGACAGCTTAGCTGACGGAATGGCAGAGGCAATGAGCAGAGAGCTGAGCAGAGAGTACATCAGAAGATTTGGGGCGGTGCTGCATCACAACACTGACGAAACGCAGATCGTCGCTGGCCGCTCCAACCCGCAGTTTGGTGGAGGGGAAGTAATTGAGCCGATCTATGTTTTGCTGGTAGGAAGGGCCACGAAGTTCTTCAACGGTGAATACATTCCCACCGACAAAATCGCCCTGAAAGCTGCGAGGGATTACATAAAGCAGCACATGCAGAATCTCGACCCGGATCTGGACGTGGTTTTTAACGTCAGGCTCGGTGAGGGAGTACCGATTTGCAGGATGTTTTCAGGAGGAAGAGCGGGAATGTTGCACTTGCCAACGACACGTCGTTCGGCATAGGTTTTGCTCCTCTCTCTGAAACCGAAAGGCTTGTTTTCAACGTCGAGAGGAGAATCTACGAGGAGTTCAGGAAAATGAATCCTGCCATCGGAGAGGATGTCAAGGTAATGGGGCTGAGGGAGAAAGACAGAATTTCCCTCACAATCGCAGCAGCTTTCGTTGACAGGTATGTTGCAAACATAAAGGAATACGACGCAATTAAGGAGGAGCTTGAGAACTTTGTCAGGGAGATTTCGTCCGAGTACACTGAGAGGGATGTGGAGGTTTTCGTAAACACTGCTGACGACTACGAGACTGGATGTGTATATCTTACAGTCACTGGCACCTCAGCGGAGAACGGAGATGACGGGAGCGTTGGAAGGGGTAACAGGTGTAACGGATTAATCACCCCAGGCAGACCCATGAGCATGGAGGCCAGCAGCGGCAAAAATCCAATTAACCACGTGGGCAAGATTTACAACCTGCTTGCCAATCAGATCGCAGCGAGAATTGCTGAGGAGGTCGAAGGTGTGGAGGAGGTTTACGTAAGAATACTCAGCCAGATTGGCAAGCCGATAAACGAGCCAAAAGCTCTGAGCGTTCAGATCATTCCAAAGAGTGGATATGACATATCGAAGCTCGAAAGGCCGGCGAGGGATATTGCTGAAGAAATGCTCGCCAATGTTGGAAAAATAACAGATATGGTAATTGAGGGCAAGGTCAGAACCTTCTGAGAATATTTTTATAAATTTTTGCCGTTTTGTAGAGCTCCTCAATGTAAACAAACTCATCCTCTCCATGCAAGTTCCCTCCTCCCGGCCCAAGATAGAAGGCTGGAACTCCGTGCTTTCTGACGTGCCTTGTATCTCCAACACCTAAGGAAAACACAGCCTTAGGTCTCAGCCCCTCCTCCCTTATAGCTTCGCCCATTATTTTCAGCAAGCTAAGATCATCCTCAAGCTTAACCGCGTCACTCTTCACACCATAGGGCTGCAGAAAGCCCTCAACCCTGAACTCCACATTCTCTGCGTAAAGCTCCTTCCTCACATCTTCGACGCTTATCCATGGAGCAAATCTGACATCAGCGTAAACCGTGCACTTCGGTGCGACAACGTTCCTCTTCACTCCTCCCCTTATCATAGAGGGATTGAAGACCGCATGCCAGCTTTTAATAACGAATTCCATTCCAAGCTCGTCAAAAAGCTTTCTGTACTCCTCAAAATCTCCTTCCAGCCTTCTGAAGGATTCAACCTTCTCAACGATGTACTCAGATGCCTTGTACACTGCACCCTCCCTTGCATCATGCGAGGCAGTGTGGCCTGAATTTCCCTTAAATTCGATGTCAAGCGCTAAAACAGCGGCCTGAAGAACTCCAATGCTCTCACTTCCTGTCGGCTCCCCAACTATTACCGCATCCGCCCTCTCTCTACTGAAGACGTATCCAAGACCGTTTACTCCCCCAACCTCTTCGTCTGAGGTGAAGGCCAGCTTCAACCCGCACTCTGGCTCGATTTGCGCTGCGGAGCAAATGGCTGCAACACAGCCCTTTGCGTCGCAGCTCCCCCTTCCGTAGAGCTTTCCGTCAACGATGACAGGGTTGAGAAGCTCATCTCCAGCCGGAACCGTGTCGAGGTGGGATGTGAGCATGAGTTCAGGCTTACCCTCGCTGATGTAAACCACCAGATTCTCCTTTCCCTCTTCCTTTTCGTAAACCCTCTGCTCGTAGGACGAGAAAAGCTGTGACAGATACTCGACAGCTTCGGTAGTAGCCCCAGGAGGGTTGCGGGTGTCGATCTTTATTAAGTCCTTGGTTATCTGAACTGGTCCATGTGTTGGGTGGGTGAGCACTGTTATAGCTGTTATCCTTCTCCCCGTGTTTTTCTCATATCCCAATTTATTTTTCACGTCTTATTCAATCATACCATCTGTTCGCAAACCACATAATTCTACTCAGTTGTACCAGAAAACATCTTAACAACAGCTTTCCCTCAATTTCTCTAGAATTCTGGACCTTTCGTAATCTGGAGATCATTCCTCCGCACTTGCTGCTTAGGTTTCCGAGTTAGGAGAACTCCAAAATCGTGGAAAGCAGTAGTGGTTTTTACCAAGGATTTTTCAGAAGCGAGCAGGTAACCTTACCGGCTTTTATGACACCAATCTTTCGCCTTTATTGCGTAAACGTGTACACTCTCGCCTGTATCTGAAAATACCCCGAAATAACCGAAAAATCAGCCGGGGCAAAAAACCTTAACAGCTTCGGTTTGCTTACGTAAGGAGATCTTTTATTTCTGCGGGGGATTTCATCGCCACAGAACCCTCTTAAATACCTCTCTCGTTTTCGAGAATAATCTTTTTATCCGCCTGCAAATTATATTCCTTTCTTGATTTTGGTGATCTCCTCATATAGCTTCTCAACCCCAGGATGGATTATTACGTAGTACCTGCCGCTCGCATTTATCACAACGATCTCTTTGCTATCTTTGTGTCTGAAAACCACCGCTTTTACTCCATTACCGAGCTTAAAGTATCCCATCCCTAATGTTTCCATTCCAGTTCCGAATACTCTTATCTTCGGTCTCCAGTCGTTGGATTTCGTCAGAAAAACTGTCGAATTATTCAAGTCTACGAATTCATCGACCGGCCAGGCTTTAATGTGGAGTTCATGATCGTGCAATTCGTAGCCGTACCAATCCCAGCCCGAGAGGGTTTTAATTAGTGTTGGAGAAACGGACAGCACTGGTAATGCTACTAGGAATGCCAAAATGATTAGCCGAATCTTTTTCGCTTTCATCCTGAAAAAGTATATTCCTAATATTAGATAAACGGTAGCCACTACAACAAGGAGCAAAGGATCCTTAACCGTGCACATTATCACGTCTGCCGGTGTTATTTTATATTCTAGCATCTCCTCACTCCCTCAGTCATTTTGATCCGTTGAATTTCCACTCTCAATTTCCACGTTACCATCTTGAAACACAGTAGCATGATAGGAAATAAAAACTTTGTTCAGATAATAATATTTATAAAAATTGATTATTATTTCAAAGGAACGTCATTCACATGACGTAATCCACCATGACGTAAAAGGGAACGGGAGTGAAACACAGAAAGGCCAGAATGAACGCAATTACGCCTACAGCATATCTTTTCAAATCCAGGGGATTCTCGTCATCAGCAGGTTTCGGATGTCTTTGCATGGAGAAGAAGAAAGAAATGAACCCCCAGAAAAACCAGATCGAGTTGGGCTGGTTGAGCTGCATCATCAGTGCGAATCCGTAGGCTAAAAGCAGAAAAGGGATGATTCTTGAAATTTTCTCGCTTGTTTCTCCAAGCATGGCTCTTAGCACATGTCCTCCGTCAAGCTGACCTACGGGAATCATGTTCAGGAAAGTGACAAAGAATCCAACCCACCCGGCAAATGCAACTGGGTGGATGGCTTCCTTCTGGTAATTCGTAAGGTAAAGGATTGCATCGAAAATTGGTGGTGTGCCTATGTAAATTGTTGGTTCGCTGGTAAGCTCGAAGGGAAGCTGAAGGCCGATCAGGACGACTATTACCGAAGCGACAATTCCGGCAATTGGCCCGCTCACACCGACATCAAAGAGCGCTTTTCTGTTGGGGATAATCCCTCTGTGTCTGATTACCGCTCCCAGTGTCCCGATAATCGTCGGGAAAGGAATGAAGTAAGGCAGAGAGGTCTTCATTTTCCACCTTCTTGCTGCAAAGTAATGCCCCATCTCGTGACTCCCGAGAACGAACATTATTGCGAGGGAGAACATCAGACCGCCTGCAAAGTTTATCTCCTCACCGTAGAAGGTCGACCCCACAGCCGTGGTGGTTATGAGGGTTGCAATGAAGAGAATTACGTTGAGAGCATAGCTTTCCTTCCTCTCAATTTCCCTCAGCTCAAGGACCATCTCGCCGTAGTGGTATCTAAGGCCAACCTCGTAGTTCTGCGAGAGGAGATGGAGCAGCTTCCTTATCTCGCTTTCGGGTGAAACGGGAACTACGTAGAATCTGACAGTCTTACCGATCCTCTCCTCACCGTAAATCCTGAAGTGCTTCTCTATCTCCTCCCTTACATTCATCTTATCAGCTCTACATACCCCTCATCCGCGTTAACAACAACACGGGTCGCCGGTCTTCACAGCTTCAAAAAATTTCTCGTCCCTAACCTCCACAAGAGGTATCTCGGCCATTGCAGCTCCAACGGCAATTATCGTCTCCGTCTTTTTGTTCACGATGGCTTCAGGAGCCACTCCCTTTTTCTTGAGGTTGAGCAAAACGTAGGAGCCAACGGTCGAGCCCTTTCCACCAGGGAAAATCAGTATCTTCCCCGCAACACATTTGCCCTTTATTTCACAATCCTCGTTTACAACACCTGTTTCCTTATCAATACCGCCAAGAAAAGAAATGTACTCTTGCGTTACTAAGGCCTCCCCTTCAGCCTACCTCTCGTAATTGGTCTGCAGGCGAACTTCACAAGTAAAATAGGTGAATGTGTTATATGGCTTTTACCCTCTTTTTCTTTGCAAGAGGGCGGGGCTTTATGAGTATTCTGCCTCCGCAGTTTGTGCACTGCACGAGGCTTTTTTCGGTGTCAATATCCACTTCAGCCCCGCATATGAGGCAGATGTAAGACATTCTTTACCCCACCGACTTTTCAACAATTTTTGCCTCCCCGGCGTTACCGGCTGGTAGCACCCTCCAGCAAACTTGTATCCGCAGTGTCTGCATTCCCATATTCCAGTTCCAGCTCTTTTTACTGCCTTTTTACCGCATTTCTTGCAGACATACTTCTGCCTCTGAACTGCCTCTATTTCCAGCCATGTCCTTCTGACTCTAAGACCGTATCTTGGTCCAAACCTGCCTGCTGACTTCACTTTCTTCGTTCTGCCCATGCAACTAACGAGGTCGCATTGCATTTAAACGTTTTCCACTAAAAGGAAAGGTAGGTTTTCTGATGCCTCAGGTACTCCCCCCTGTCAACGAGGTTCTCGACAAACACTTTATCTCCGGGTAAATTATCAAGCTCATCGGATGAGTACCTGCTTCTCCCGATCCCCAGAACATCGCTGAACCTGTTGCATACAAAAACAATTGAATTTTCCCTGAACTCTGTGGTTCCCTCAACCGAGCCTGCAAAAATGTCTCTGCCATACAGAAACAGCATCTCCCCCTTCTCATTCACCCATACTCTGTTTCTGTCGTTTCTCAGAAGCCAGAATGTTCCCTCAAGGGAGAACCTGAACCTTCTTCCCACTTCCCCAATTTTGACACCCGCATAGTGTGGATTCAGCTTCCTAATCACACTGCTTAGCTCCTTTGAAACCGCGTAAACCTCCTTTCTCTCACCCTCTCTAATGAGAATAACGTAATCATTCAAAAAATCGCTAGAACCGTAGTAGTGGAGGGCTTTTCTTATTACCTTCAGTTCCTTAGTATTTGGCTGTCTATACGCCATTTAATCGCCTTAATAACGTTGCTGTAATCTCCATCAATTCTGAAAGCCTCAACCGTGTTGACGATTACGTCGCTTCCCACTTCCATGCTTCCCTCCATCTCCTCCGGCAGCACAACCTCACCGTTGGCAGTCATCTCGTAGCAGTCCATGTTCTCCTCTATCCCCACAACCAGGAACTTCCTTTTCAGGAAGTATGGTCGAACCTCCTCGAACCTCTTCAGAGTTGCAAGAGTTTCGTTTGCGATTATGGAGGTGTTCATTTCAAGCGCTTGGCATTTATCCCGATCTCATTTCTGTCGAGCTCGTAGCTGTACCCTCCCACCTTGCTCAGATACATGTCGGCTATAACCTCCACCGGGTACCTGTACATCGTCCATATTCTTTAAACAATTACCATTTATAACTTTCGGTCAATTTAGCAATTAATCATTTACAATACTCTTTAATGTTTCCTCTCAAATTCAGCACATGGACTACCACCAGCTTGCCGAGAAGTTCGTGAAGGAAATGCACGCAAAGTACATGAGGAGGGTAAACAAGCCCGGAAACACGCCTCAGCCTTGGTTTGACTTCTCAAGGGAGTTGCTTTTGAGCAGATTGCTTGAAGAAATAGATGAGCTCAGAGAGGCAGTTGAAAAAGGGGATGAGGAGAATCTCCGTGACGAGCTTCTGGATGTGGCAAACTTCTGCATGTATCTGTGGGGAAAGTTGAGTTTGGTTAAGAATATATACGATAAAGCGGAGGAGCAGTAATGCTCATTGCTGTTGAGGGCATTGACGGAGCAGGTAAAACAACCATTGCCGAATACATTGCGGAATTGCTCAGAAACAGGGGATGCAGGGTCAAGGTGTTTAAGGAGCCGGGCAACAGCGAGTACGGGAAAAAATAAAAAATTCTGAGGTGAGACTCTCACCAGAGGAAGAGCTTGAGCTTTTTTTGAAGGACAGGGAGATTGACGTAAAGGAGAACATAATCCCAGCGCTTCAGAAAGGGTATTTTGTGGTTATGGACAGATATTACTTCTCAAACATAGCCTATCAGTCAGCAAGGGCATCGATGCCAAACTGATAAGAGAGAAAAACGAGAAAATCGCTCCAAAGCCAGATTTGACAATACTGCTTGACGTGGAGCCAGAGATAGCGCTTGAAAGGATTAGGAAAAGAGGTTCGCTCTCACCTTTCGAGAAGCTTGAGTACTTGAAAAAAGTGAGGAAGTGCTTCTTGGAGAACGCTGACGAGACAACGGTTATCGTTGACGCATCAAAACCGCTTGAGGAAGTCAAAGAGGAGGTAAAGAAGGTAATTGAAAACTTTCTAAAGCTCAAGAAGGACTCTAATTAAGTCCTTGTCCCTCACAGTTCCCATGAGCCTGTTCTCCGAATCGAGTACGGGAATGTAGTCCAGATCACTTCTAACCATCCTCCTCGCACATTTGGAGACGCTCGTTTGCGGATAAACGAACTCTGGCTTCTTCATGAAGTTCTTAACAGGCTCCTTTGGCAGCTTGACAACGCTGACCTCAAAGTATTTAACCGTATAATCCCTCACCGAGTCCCAGCTCCAGTTATCGTCTGTGTCGCTGGAAGAGGAGTAGGCTGTTTGCTCTATGAAGTCCTCTATGAGCGTTTCAGTCAGCATAATCTTCTCATCGATAACTCCAACAAGCTCGTCGTTATCGTTGAGAATGCCAACAAACTCTGAATTTGACAGCCTCATTATCTCTCCAACTACATTCAGAGGTGTTTCTTCCCAAACGCACACAATATGGGGTGTTATGTAGCTTTTGACCGGTTTCTCCACATTCATTTCCGCTATCTTTTTGATTATATCCCTGACTGTTATTATACCAACAAGCTTGCCATCCTTAACCACAGGAAGCCTTCTAAAAGGTGTTGAGGTAAGTATTTCAACAACTTCCTTCACGTCTGCATCTGCATCAACTGTGGTGGGATTCGGTGTCATCAGCAAAGCAAGCTGGTTTTCCTCTATTTTCCTCAAAATGTCCTTTCTTGTTACGATCCCAACTAGTTCGGAGTTCTTCAAAACAGGGACAGCTGAAATTTCATATTTTTTGAATAATTCGAGTACCTTGTCTCTTGTACTCGGAAGGGTCGCATAAATTACATTCGAGTTCATAATCTCTGCAGCCTTCATTGCTTCTGGATAATTCATTTGAGATAAATAGTTTTTCGTGTCGGAGTGGGAAAAGTTAAATTTTGCCCCTGAAGCCAGCCACTATGGCACTGATTCCGAGGGAGGTGTTCTTTGTTTCCGGAGTTGGCAGGCACGAGGATGAGCTGGTCAGCTTTGAACTCGCTCTGAGGGATGCCGGAATAGAGAGGTTCAATCTCGTTCCAGTGAGCAGCATTGTACCTCCGAACTGCAGAGTTGTGAGCAAAGAGGAGGGGTTGAAGAAGCTAAGTCCTGGAGAGATAGTCTTCTGCGTGATGGCAAGGTGTTCAAGCAACGCTGAAGGGAAGGAGATTTTTGCCAGCGTCGGGGCAGCGTTTCCGGAAACGAAGAAACGAACGGATACATAGCTGAGCACAGCGGGGAGTGGTATGAGGGAGCGGAGCAGCACGCAAAAAAGCTTGCTGAAGAGATGCTGAAGACTCAGGGAAGCAAGGTGGCAAGGACTTTTGCAATAACTGCGAGAGGAAAGGTTGAGAAGTTCACTACAGCTGTTGCAGCTGCTGTATTCGTTATCTAAGCCAAGAGTCTCTTTACCAGTTCTTCAACTTTTCTCCATATCTCACTTCTGATTTTCCTGTAGTCCTCAGCGCTTGAGGGCCTTTTAATGTCCCAGAACTCTCCAATTCCCAGCTCATCAAACTCGATGATTGCATCAAAGTCCTTCACCATCTCTTCACTGAACTTTCTCGGCTTGCCGTTTATCTTTAGACCCAGCTCCCTCATCGTCGCAACTGCCCTCAGGTCCAAATCCTGGGCTGGTTCAATTCCTGCGCTCACTGCAAGCATGTTGTTGGGGGAGAGGTGGTTGAAAATAGCCTCTGCAATTTTCGTTCTGCAGTCGTTGCTTCTAGATAGAAACAGAACCTTCTTAGGTTTTGCAATTTTGTGATATATCCCAACAGACTCAGGCACTTCGGGATTGATTGTATACCTGCCAACCTCAACCTCCCCGTAGTCAACGAACCTCAGTTTCAGGATTAGAGTGTTGTCCTTGATTTCCACAACATTGTAGTTGTGGTCGGGCATGCCGAGAACCTTGAAGGATCCAAGAGTACCGGCATGAATTATGTGCGTTCTCATGAGCCTGAGAGAGTAAGGCATGTGCCTGTGGCCTGCGAGCACCGCACTGATGCCATTTGCAATCAAAAGCTCCACCATCTCTCCTGCGTCAATCAGGACGTTCCTCTCCCTCCCCGTCTTTGGGATAGGACGATGTGGTGGTGCAGGCAGAGAATGTTGAACTTATCACTCCTGACTTTGCTGACAATCCAGTCCCTCTGCTCCTTCCCGATGTATCCGTCATCAAGGTCGGGCTGGGTGCTGTCGGCAGCTATCAGCGAGATAACGTCGTTCTTCCAGTACTTCTTTGTGTCACCGAAGTAAAGCTGGAAAAACTCATAACCGATGTTTCTCGCGTCATGATTTCCCGGAACAGCTATAAAGTCGGGCTTCAGGTCAAGCAGCGTTTCGTAGGCATCCCTCATCTCAGAATGGATGCCCCAGCAGGACAGATCACCGGTGATTACCACGATGTCTGGCTCAATTTCATTTATCTGCCTTACCGCCTTCTCGACCTTTTCCCTTATCAGTTCTTCACCAAAATGAAGGTCAGAGACGTGAACGATTTTCATGTTAGTGTGTTAATGTTATCTGGATTTAAATGTTCATTCCCGGATATGACTGCCAAGCTAAGCGATAAAAAGAAATTACTTGCGAAAGAGCTTCAAAGTCTCCTCCACGCACTTGATTTGAGCCTCTTTGGCTGACTTCAGGTTTTCCAGCAGGCTTTCGGTCCAGCTTTTCTCAATTACCTCCTTTGCAAGTGTGAAAACGTGCGGCGGAACGGTGAGCATTTTCTGAGTGTATTCCTCAATTCCTTTTTCGAGGTCCTCGTAGATGGCATTAACGAGTCCCAGAGCCTTTCCCTCCTCTGCCGTAAGATTCTTCCTTGTAAACACCATCTCTCTTGCCACACCATCACCTACAAGTCTCGGAAGGAGTGAGAGAGCCCCCATATCAGGATTATTCCATAATCCGGCTCCCTAACGCTGAAAACTGTACCTGGCGTGGCTATGCGTATGTCAGCGGCAAGAGCAAGCTGCAATCCCCCTCCAATCGCGTACCTCTGCACCGCAGCTATCACAGGCATTTTGAGAGTCCTGATGCTGTAAATCAAATCCTGAACGAAGTCAATTGCCTCTGGAAGATTGCCCATCCCCTCCTGAGTCAGAGCAAAGAGCAGATTCCTGTCGAGGCCAGCGCAGAATGTGTCACCCTCCCCGCTCAGAACAGTAACCTTTGCATCCGACTTTGCGACTTCCTCCACAGCATCTTTAAGCTGTGTCAAGAGTTCAAGGTCGAGTGCGTTCTTCTTTTCAGGTCTGTTGAGCCTGATCCTCGCCACTTCTCCGATTTCCAGCTTAACCTTGCTCATGGGCAGAATAAAACGAGGAGGTATAAACCTTTACCGCTTGAAAAACTTCTCCACAAACCTTCCCTCTTTCCTGAGTATTTCGACCTTCTTGCTGAAATCCATGTTACCTATTCCCAGGTCATCGAGTTCTACAGTCAGCGGACCGTCATATCCAAGCTCTGATAGCTCTTTCAGTGCATCTCCTACCTCCTTCCCCCTGCTCGGCTGGACGTGCCTTTCGCTCTCGTCATAATAGCTCACGTGAACATTGCATATTCTGCTGAAGAGCTCAAGGAACTCGTCCACACCACCATTCAGCAGCGCATGCTTGATGTCAAGGGTGAACATTATGTCATGAGCCTCTACAAATTCCCTGATTTCACCGGCAGTTTTGCAGAGGTAGTTGATTTTGTTCTCAGAGTTCTCAAGACCGACTGTAACTCCTTTGATCTTTGCAAATCTGCCCGTTATTCTCAAATACCTGTCTAATGACAAGTAATCGGCCCAGACTGGCTCCCTTGCCGCACTTCTCTTGCCTGAGTGCACCGTTAGGGGATTAGCCTTTATTTTCGCTGCAAGAGCAATGGAGTAGAGCGTTTCCTTCAGCGTCAGGTCGCAAAGGTCCTGATTTACCGAAACGGGATTCAGGTCTAAAACAGGGACGTGAATGGCGTTATCAAAGTCCTTAAGGCACTCAAGCTTGTCCATCGCTCTGTCAACCCAGAAGTACGGTGTTTCAGGCCAGAACTCCACTCCATCGTACTCGGCAAGCTCCACGGCCTTGGCTATCATGTCGGTAGAGTACTCATACAGAAACATTGAGGAAAACAGCAACCTCAATCAAACCACCCTTCTCTTTCTGTAGTCCTCAACAAGCTTCTCAAGGAGGGTTATTTTCTTCTTCTTGGTTTCTTCGAGCTTTTCAGCATAAACCTTTTCGAATTTATCGGCATTAACAACTGCAATGTCATCCCCCATCATCAGCTCAACCTCGTCAATAGAGATTCTTGGAATGTTGTACTTCTCAAAGGTCTCGGCTGCGAGATGCGACATTTCACTGCTGCAAATTATCGCCTTAACCTTCTTCTCACAGAGCATCTCTGCCAGAGATGCACTCCCACCGCTCGAATCCACGATTAAAATTATATCGCCCTCAGAGATGCCCATCTCCCTTTCAGCTCTCTCAATCTCCTCCCTGGTGAACTTCCTCAGAACTTTTACCTCCTTCCAACCCTGAAACTCAAGCATCTTCATTTTTCTGAGCGTAGCAATTCTTTCCTTCAGCTGCTCAATCTCCTTATCTTTCTCATTCAATTTCTTTCTCAAATCGAAGATTTCTTTCTCAAGATTCTGCACGTATGTGTCCTTCCTTATCTTCTCATGCTCCTCCCTTGAAATGGACGCCACTCTTGCCCTGAGCTTCTCTATCTCATCCTTTAGCTCCTTTATTTTCCTCGAAAGTATTCTGTTCTCCTCCTTCACCTCTCTATAATTTTGTCTCTTTTGATTATTTCCTCCCTGCTGACAGTATCTGCCTGAATTTTCTCTGCCCTGCTCTCCTCCTTGGTTACGTTGAGCACGTCCTTCAGGGGTGTTCCCTTGATTATCTCTGCCTTTATTCTGTCCGAGTCTATTCCCGCGGGAAGGCGCTTCTCGACATTTATAAGCTTGCTCTTGTAGCTGTTGAAGGCATCAATCGCCGCAGCAAGGCATCCCTCTCGTGGTCATTGGATGTGGGATACTTCGACGTCAGGATTCTCTTTTTTTCCACGCTCATATCCTCCTTCGGTGTGTAAAGTACAGCGTTGAATGATGCCCGTATCTTCGAGACAAATTCGGGTGGAGAGCATTTGTCGGTAGAAACCACAACCGGCTTTCCGAGTGAGGAGATAAACTCAACAACCTCAGCCGGGCTCCAGCCTTTCCTGCTTTTTATATCAACCAGCTCCCCCCTCAAATCCAGGGCCGCTACAGCAGTCGTTGCACCAGGGTCAATTCCGACAATGAGGTACTTGAGCGTCCTTTTGAGGGGTATGAACTCTATCTTCTCCTTTTCAACGGCCTCAACTGCAACCTGCACGTCCTTGGTTTTGAAGGAGTTGATCGGGACTCTGTCTCTCGGTGCGCTAACCAGTATGACTCCCCTTGAAATACCACCATACCCCTTTTTAACCTCCTCAACGAATTCAAATCCTGCTTCAACAATTCTGTCTCTGATTTCTCTGTAAACCTCCCTAACTGCGTTGTGTATCTTCCTCCGTACTTCTTCTGCCTCCAGCCACCCTTTCCAAGGCTCCTGTTCCTCGAAACTGTTATCTTCGTTTTGTCTGTAAACACCGATATCTCGCTGCCCATTCCGAAGCTCGCAAGGTAAGCACAGGCTCTGGCCTCATCAACAGGGTTTCTTATGTTGATGTTCAGTCCGAATCTCTTCGAGAGGCTTGGAAGCGAATTTTCTCTATCTGTAACCTGAACAAGCTTCGTTTTGGATGGAGCATTTTTTAGAAAGAATATGAGGTCTTTTTTATCCTTAAAGACCTCGTAAATGTTGTCAACCGCTATTATATCCGGTCTCCCCTTTTCTCTCCCTCCTCCTTAAGCTGCCTGTAGGCTCCTCCCTTTGCCCCTCCTGAAACGACGATGAGCCTGATTCCTCTCTCAGCTGCCTGCTTTATCAGTTCGAGGTTGATGTCGGGGTGAGCTGCAAAGGAAACGATCATGTCAACCTCAAAGTCCTCTGGCAGCTTCAAAAACTGCTCAGGCTCATCTATGAGCTCTGGCAGCTCCTCTGGCAGCTCGTAGACCTTAACTTCAAAAAACTGCGAGAACATCCTGATGTCGTCCTGCCTCTTTCCCTTTCTCGTTATCACGCCGAGCTTCATTGAACGAGCTCCTCAATCCTCTTCTTTATCTCCTCGAAGGGTTTCAGATCACAGAGTTTGTAGGGCGGGATGTTTTCCAGATCAGCTTTGACAAAGCACTGGTCGTAGGGAATCACGCCCAGTATAGGATAGTTTATGCCAGAAATAAGTTCTCTCGCCTTTTCAGACTCTATGAACTTGTTTACAACCACAGCAATTCTCTCAATCCCAATGTCCCTGCCGAGCTTTTCAATCCTGTCAAGGGTCTCAACAGCCCTCGTTCCTGGCTCAATTACAGCGATCAGCAAATCCACCCCCCTTGCCGTTCCCCTGCCGAGGTGCTCTATCCCTGCTTCCATGTCCAGAATCAGCACATCCTCTCTCTTGAAGATGGCATGCCTGAGTATCGCCCTTAAAAAGGCATTTTCAGGCAGAAGCATCCCTCTCCTCCCTTCTCAATTGTTCCGAGAACGAGAACTCTGACTCCATCCTCGTTATAGACTGAGTAATCCTCAAAAACGTCGTCAACCTTTGGATTGAGCTTGTATGTCCCCATCGGCCCAACAACCCTCTTCTCTATGATTTCGTGGAGCTCAGATAAGGGCTTTGGCTTCTCCTTAACACCCAAGGCTGAAGGAAGGTTAATGTCGGCATCGCAGTCAATTGCCGTAACCCGGTAACCGTACTTGGCAAAGAGATGAGCGAGAGTTGCGGCGAGGGTTGTTTTTCCGACACCCCCTTTGCCCGATATCGCAATCTTCATCGCCAAATCTCTACAGGACTGTTAAAGAATTTTCTTTATTTTCTCGTACTCCTTCAAAAGCGTGGTTTTTCTGTAACCATGGTCAATGAAGTCCCACGGCAAGAGTGAATCTGGGTCGATTGGTTGCAAATACTCCCCAAACTTCCTGTAGCTTGCACCTTCAAGCATCTGGGCAACTTTTCTGTCTCCTCTCGACAGGATTGTCTGTATGGCGAACTCTCTGAATCCTGAAACGTCAGCCTCTATGCCAGCTCTCCTCGCCTCTCTCTTAAGATAATCCAGCTTCTTTTTAAGCGCGGAAATCCCTTCTTTCACGTCCTCTCTCCCGCCAAACCCCATCCACTGCAGCGGTGTGTGGGGCTTGGGGACAAGGGGGTTTACTGAGATCTCAACTCTTCCCACAAGCCTTTTCACCTTCAAAGCCTGCTCCACAATGGCTTTAACGTCATCAAAGCTCTCTCCTGGCAGGCCAACCATGTAGTAGAGCTTAACCTTCTCGAAGCGTGTTGAGGCAAGCTCTGCTGCCCTTGAAACGTCCTCCTCACCAATCCCTTTGTTTATGACCTCCTGCAATCTTGGAGAGGCTGTTTCAGGAGCGATTGTTAGAGTTTTTACACCAGCCTGCTTCAGCAGGTCTGCAAGCTCCTCATCGAGGGTGTCCGCTCTCACAGATGATGGCGAAACACTCTTGCCCTCCTCAACGTAATGCTGCAGAATCTCCCTGAACTGCGGGTGGTCTGATGGAGAGGGGGCGATTATCGCAACCTTGTCCTCTTCAACTTCAGGGAGCATCTCTTTCCTCCTCCACCTCGGAGGGAAGTAAATCTGCCTGACTATGCAGAACCTGCACCTTCTCACACACCCCCTGCCGATTTCCAGCAGAAAGCACCTGCCGTAGGCTCCCTCACCAATTATCTCCCTCTCCATGTGCCTGTCAAGCTGGGCGTAAACTCTCTTTACCCTCTCTTCCCTCCCAGTGAAAACTCCCTCAATCCCTGAAAGCTCCTCAGCACTCCTCGCCTCTACAAGCCTATCAACAAACCCCTCAACCTCGCCTATAAAGAAAGCATCGAAGTAATCAAGCAGTGGAAGAGGGTTTTCCATAACACACGGCCCACCAGCAATCTTCAATCCCTTAAAACCGCTCTTTTTCAGAATTTCAACGGCTTTGAAGTAGTCCATCTCATACTGCAGGCTGAAAAGTGCGATGTCAAAATCGGCGAGGGGTGTTGCCGTTTCAACGCTCCGCAATCCATCAAAAACGTCCGAATAGAAGCGCTCGCATATCGCATCGCCCTCGTTAATTCTGGCGTAGATGTACTGCAGTCCGAGATTGGCAATTCCTCCAGCATACCTGTTTGGGTAGACTAACGCTACTCTCCTCATCCCTTTCCTGTAGCGCTTGGCGAAGGGGTTGTGCTCCACCTCTGGTTTGTGGTGTGGAGGGTTTATTTATGTAGTGATGGTTTTTGTGACTATGAAATGTAAATAAAGAATAAAAACAAAATCACTCAACCAAATCCACGCAATTCCCCTCCAGCACCTCCCAAACCCACTCGTAAACCCCGTATCCATCCACCCTCTCACTGTAAAATCTGTCCTTCTGCAGCGGGTACAGCAGCCCGCCAGTCAGGACGGTATGCTGATAGTCGTAGGGCATGAACCTGCAGAAGCGGTCGCTGAAATCCCTTATGTCGTTCGTAACCTTTAGAAGCCTCGCCTTGTACTGCCACGGATAGTAGGCGTTGAATATCGTACCGATTATGAGGTCTTTCTGGTCCTCGAAGAGGGCGTATATGCAGTCTTTACACTCATTCAGACCGAATTCCAGTGCGTAGATCGGATCTCTGCCCTCAAAGTAGGGAATCGCTTCTGTCGGGAAGTTCTGCTTGCTTCCCCACCTCTCCATAACCTCTTCCATCTGGAATTTGCTATCTTCATCTGGCATAATTCCCGGCCCTGCGTCGTTTATCACAGTCAAAGGCTTTCCGAATATCCTCCATGCGGTGTAACCGTGCATAATCGTTGCGTACCCTCCAGCGCTCGAACCGGCAACAACTATCCTGTCGAAATTGCCGTTCTCCTTTATCCAGCGCATCGCAACGATGGCATTAACATAACCAACATGATATACTGTCTTCTCCTTCCCTTCGTCGAAATATTTAACGACCCTGTTCCCAGTGTGCAGGTCACCAGTGTTGTAAGGGATGAACACAATCGTCCAGTCTCTGAAGGGGTTCTCAGTCCTCTTGACGTCGAAAATTCCTCCTCTGTAGTAAAGTTTGAGGAAGCAGAACTTTGACTCTAAAGCAACAACGCTGCCAATTCCGAGTAGGGGTTTGCAGGTCTCAACATCAGTGCAGAGCAAGGGCTTGCATGTCTCGTAGTCAGCACAGGCCCCACCACCCTCAAAGAATATCAGCAGATTGCTGGAAGAGCCTTTTCTGACCATTATAAAAGTGTCTTCCCCCATCCCATTTACACAGGCTTGGGCAGTGGAACTTTTACCCAGTCAATGCCATCGCTTGGGTCGTCAACTGGGATTTCTGCGAGGGAGGACATCTGGCTGATGTCAATCGAGAAGGGGTCCGCATACCTCTCCTCCACAATTTCATAGCTTCCAAGGGCTGCTGCAGGGGCAATTGCGATAATCAGGCCAAGCAACACAGCAACTTTGAGCATAGATTGAGTTAATTATTTTTTATATAAATTTTATGTCTACAATAATAATACTCATCACAATTAAAATTGCAAAATCAAAAAGGTTAAAACGCAAAAAATACAATTAAAGTTCATGGCAGTAGTGTATCCGTCAAAGGAGTGGCTCGATGAGCTTCTGAGGGTCGTGAACAGCGATGAAGAGTACAAGAGGGTTGCTGCAAACTGGGAAGGGGATTACCTCGTGATTTCAGAGATTGATGAGCAGGCCTTAAAGGATTTTCAGAATCCGAAAATCCTCAGGGGATTCCTATCCCTCGTTTATGCAATACCCAAGGAGAAAAGGGCAAAGTTCAAAGGCACCCCGTCTGAAGTTTTCCTCCAAAAGCTCGGTCTGCCGGTTGATGAGGATGTGGATGTTGATTCGCTGAACTACGACGAGCTCACCAAAAAGGTGTCGGAGATCAAACTCGATGAGGTTAAAGGCGCTGCACTGTACATCTGGCTGGACTTCTGGCACGGAGAGATGAGGCACGCTGAACCTGTAGCTCCGGGTGAAAAGGATGACGCAAAGTTCAAGCTAAGCGGGCCATACGCAGCCTTTAAGGAGATGATTTTCAAGAAGATTGACCCCACGACAATGATAATGCAGGGGAAGCTAAAGCTGCAGGGAGACCTTGCCTATATGATGAGGAACATTGCCACCGTCAGAAAATACAACGAGCTGCAGAACTCCATTGAAATAGACACTGACCCTTAACTTTTAATTTCTTTTATCAATTTTTTGAGTAAAGATATAAAAGCTTTTGACCTACGAGCGATGTGGAGGAGAAAGTAGGGATTGAATGCTACATTACCTCAACACCCGGGATGGGTGGAGAAATAAAAGCAGATGCTGAGGATTTTTACGTTGAGGAGGTTGCAGAGCCCAACTTAAGCGATGATGGCGACTTCCTGATAATCAGAGTGGAAAAGAAAAACTGGGACACTCTGAACTTTGCCAGGGTGCTTTCCAACGCTCTCGGCATAAGTCAGAAAAGAATAAGCTTCGCAGGGACGAAGGACAAAAGGGCGCTGACGGTCCAGTATTTCTCGATTTACGGAGTAAAGAAAGAAGAAATAGAGAAAATTAGTTTAAAAGACGCAAAAATCGAAGTTATCGGATATGCCAGAAGAGCAATTCAGCTTGGAGACCTGCTTGGAAACTTTTTCAGAATCAGAGTCCACAACTGCAAAGATGGTGAGATATTTAATGAGACGAGAAATGAGCTGATGGAGAAGGGGACTCCAAACTTTTTTGGTCTTCAGCGCTTTGGTTCGATTAGATTCATCACTCACGAAGTGGGAAAGCTCATTCTCCAAAACAACTACGAGGAGGCGTTCTGGGTTTACGTTGCAAAGCCCTTTGAGGGCGAGAGCGAGGAGGTAAGAAAAATAAGGGAAGCCCTGTGGAATACGAGGGATGCAAAGCTTGGTCTGAGAGAGTTGCCAAAATACCTTCGATACGAGAGGAGCCTACTTCAAAAACTCAGAGAGGGAAAAAGTGAGGAGGAGGCCTTACTTTCACTGCCAAAAAATCTGAAAATGATGTTCGTTCACGCCTATCAGTCTTACATCTTCAACAGGCTCCTTTCCGAGCGGATAAGGCAGTTCGGTGATCTGAAAACCGTGGAAAAGGGAGATTTTGCCTGCTATCTTACCTTCAAAGCACGGCCAACCTTCTCGGACTGCAGTGCGATTGACATGAACGAGGCAAGAGTGAGGGTTCTCATAAAGGAGAGGGTTGCTTCACTGCCTTACCACTCGTAGGTTATGGCACAGAACTGAAAGGGTGGAGCAGAATTGCCCTCGATTTTCTCAGCGAAGATAACCTCGATTTGAGCAGCTTTAAGACGAAGCATAAAGAGTTCTCGTCCAGCGGTTCCTACAGACCAGCGGACATGCTCATCGAGCACACGGAGTTGAGTTTCGCTGACAGCACATTCAGCTTTTATCTGCCGAGGGGTTGCTATGCAACAGTTTTTCTGAGGGATTTCCTCAAACGAGAGCTTTTCTAACCTCTTTTACCAGCTCATCCATAATTTCTCCCGCTTTCCCTCTCAGGCTGTAATCTGCAAGCGGCGTTAGAGGAGTCTCGTCGGGGTTTATCTCAACGATAATGCCCCCATTCTCCTTAACCATCAGCGGTAGCGATGCTGCTGGCTGAACCACTGCAGAAGTCCCAGCAACAATTATTACATCAGCTTTTCTAACCTCCCTCATTGCCATATCCAGGACGTCGGGTGGAAGCATCTCTCCAAACCAAACAACCCCAGGACGCAAGAGAGAGTTGCACTTGTCACATCGCGGCAGTGGTGGAATTCTCGGCGCGGATGAAACCTCAAAGGTGTTGTCGCAGGAAGTGCACTTCACAATCCTTAAACTTCCGTGCAGATGGATGACGTTCCTGCTACCAGCCCTCTCGTGCAGGTCGTCAACGTTTTGAGTGATGAGGCACTTCAGAACTCCAATCCGCTCAAGTTCCGCAAAGGCGTGGTGGGCTTTGTTCGGCTCAGCCCTAAAAACAACCTCCATCCTCCACGCATACCATTTCCAGACCTTTTCTGGGTTTCTGGCAAATGCATGCGGATTTGCAAGCTCTTCGGGGCGATACTTGTTCCACAACCCGTCCTTTCCGCGGAAGGTTGGTATACCACTTTCAGCCGAGACTCCGGCTCCGGTTAACGCAACGAGGTGCTTGGAATCAGCTATAACCCTTACCAGCTCTTTATCCATGAACAGATATTGCAAAATATTCTTAAATCTTTATTCATCCCGTTCGCTGTGAAGCCTCTGTATATACTGATAGCTGTTGCGGCACTCGCTCTAATCACGATCTCTCTGTTCAGTCAAAGCGACTCGCTGGAGGGGTGGTACAGCTACGAGGAAGGGAAAAAGCTTTCAGAGGAGCAGAAAAAGGAAATGTTCGTGTTCATAGGCACTTCAGAGTGTGGGGTCTGCAAGAGGTTTAAGGAGTTCTTCAGAGACAACAGATCTGCAATGGAGTTTATCAGGGAAAACTACATTCCCGTCTATGTTGACGCTATGAGGGAAAAACCTCCCGTCAGAGTTACATTCGTTCCCGTTTTCTGCACGGGCTTTGATGGTAACCTCTCCTGCTTCTCTACAGCTTTCCCGGAGGAGCTTATGAAAGTGCTCACGAAATAATCGAATACATTTATATACAAATCCCGCAGACTGTAAATACTGGTTTTGTAATGAGGTGGTAGCATGAGATTCAAGACAGTTGACCTTCCGTATCACGTGTACATAGGTGAAAACGTGATTTCAAAACTGCCAAAGGTCCTTAGCAGCTTAGATGCAAATTACTTCCTCCTCCTGACGGATGAAGTTGTGAAAAATCTTGTAGTCGTCAACCTCAAAGAAGCGCTTACAGAGTTTGAGTATGACATGATGCTTGTTGAGTCGGCAAAGATGGAGGAAGCGAGGAAGATAGTTCTGAGAGGAGGCTTTGCTGATTATGATGCCGTTGTTGGTGTTGGTGGTGGGAAGGTTCTCGATGTTTCTAAGGTTGTTGCGTCTGAGCTAAACGCGTCGATGGTCAGCGTACCCACCACAGCCTCTCACGACGGCATTGCCTCACCTGTAGCGAGCTTCAAGGAGAACGGAAAACCGATATCCATCTCAACCAACCCTCCCTCTGCCGTGATTGCTGACATCAACATAATAAAGAACTGCCCGATCAGGCTGCTCAGGTCTGGTTACGGGGACCTCGTTTCCAACCTTTCATCGGTGAAGGACTGGCAGCTCGCGAGGGATTTGGTGGGAGAAGACTACAACGAAGTTGCAGCATCCCTCGCTGTCATGCCTGCACAGCTAATGGTGAGCAAGGCAGACGAGCTTGATTTAACGCTTCCACCCCACCTCCTGATGCTGCTGCGGGGACTGATAATGAGCGGTGTTGCCATAGCCTTTGTGGCTCAAGCAGACCCGCAAGTGGAGCAGAGCACAAGTTCAGCCACGCCCTCGATTACCTCGGTTACGGCAATGGCACTCATGGTGAGCAGGTTGCTCTCGGTACGATAATCATGGAGTACCTCCACGAAAAGCACTACGGAAGGGGTGACTGGGAGCAGGTTAAGATGTCGCTTGAGAAGGTTCACGCTCCTACAACGGCAAAGGAAATAGGTTTGACGAGAGAGCAGGTGATAGAAGCATTGATGCTCGCAACAAAGCTCAGAAAGAAGAGGTTCACAATTCTTGAAGCCATTAAACCAACGAAAGAGGAGTTCGAGCTTGTTGTTGAGAAGACTAACGTGGCTTAAAGTTCAAGAGGTGCCTCACCGGAACAGAGGACATACAGAATATCTCCTTTTTCGAGCCTAGTTTCTGCTTCAGGCAGTATCACCTCTCCCCTCCTAACAATGGCAACGACGATGCATCCCGTCTTTCTCCTCAAATCAAGCTCCCTCAGAGTTTTTCCATCCATGTATTCATCTGCCACGACTTTTTCGAGGTTCAGTGACTTCGCTCCGCTTATAACAGTCTCAACAAACTCCGCAACAGCTTTTTCTGATAGCAGGGAGATTATCTTCTTTGCTGCATCCCTGTAGGGGGAGAGGAGAATGTCAACCCCAACCCTCCTCATCTTCTTCTCCGCATCCGGACTTCTGAGGATTGCAACAGTCTTTATTCTTGGATTGAGTTCTTTGGCCGTTAAAATGGCAAAAGCATTGCTTGCATCGCTCATGCAGCAAATTAACGCTTTGGCTTTTCCTATTCCAGCTTTTTCAAGCGTAAAGTCGTCTGTCGCATCACCGTGCACAGCTATGTAGCCATCCTCCCTTGCCGCAGAAACCTTACCCATATCAGCGTCGATGACAACAACCTTGTCCTTTGGAAGCTCCTTAATTATTTCCCTTCCCATAACCCCGTAACCGCAGAGTACTAAGTGGTCTTCCATTTTTCAACCATCTTCTCCCACCTTCTCTCAATTCTGCCCTCAACTATCAACCCCATAAACACATTTACTGCATACAGAAACGTTCCAACTCCCACGAACATGAGTAACATCGAGATTACTCTTCCTCCTGCCCCCATCGGTTTAACTTCACCATAACCCGTCGTCGTAATAGTTATCACAGTCATGTAAAGGCTGTCGAACCAGTCCCAGCCTTCAACGAAGTGATAACCGGCCGTTCCCGCTAGAATTACGAGAAAGAGAAAAACTCCTATCTTTAAAAAAGGAATAGAGCTTGAACTCATGTCAGTTTATTTCTCCCTTGAAAAGAACTCCCAGATTTTCGAGAACTTCCATTGCCTTCTCCCTATCGTCAACACGGAATATTATCAACGCTTTGTGCTTCTCACTCGTGAAGGCGTAAACGTAGTCTATATTTACACCGGCATCACCGAGAGCTTTGGCAATTCTGTGCAGCGCTCCAGGCTTATCCTCAACCTCCACGGCAAGAACGTTCGTTAGCCTGACGGTAAATCCGGCCTCCTTCAGGGCCTGGTAAGCCTCATCAGTCTTGTCAACAACCATCCTGATTATTCCGAAGTCCCCGGCATCCGCGATGGTGAAGGCCCTTATGTTGATATCGTGCTTCGTAAGCACCTCGGTAACTGCAGCAAGCCTTCCGGGTTTGTTCTCAACAAATACGGAAATTTGCTTTATCATGCTACCACCTTATATCTTTCTTCTATCTATTACTCTTTTAGCCTTTCCCTCGAACCTCTGCAAAGTTCCGGGATTGACAACCTCAACCTTTGCCCAGACGTTCAGAACGCTCTTCAACTTATCTGCAATTTTCTTCTCCAGTCTCAGAATGTCACCTGTCGTGTCTATTTCAGCCTTCTCGCTCAGCTCAACCTGAACTGTAAGCTCGTCAAGACCATCTTCACGGCGGTCAACGATTATCAGGTAGTGCTCACCCACCTCTGGAATCTGCATCAGGACGTGCTCAATCTGGCTCGGGAAGACGTTGACACCTCTTATTATGAGCATGTCGTCTGCTCTTCCAAGAATGCGCATTATCCTCGGATGGGTTCTGCCGCAGCCGCACTTGTCCGTCTCCATGTAGGTTATGTCTCCGGTTCTCCACCTTATCAGCGGTAAAGCCTCCTTGGTCAGAGTTGTGACCACAAGCTCCCCCTTCTCTCCCTCACCAACCTGCTCTCCGGTCTTGGGGTCGATTATTTCTATCAGGAACATGTCGGCCCAGACGTGGATACCGTTTCTTTCCGTGCATTCGGTAAACAAAGGACCGCTTAGCTCTGAAGTGCCGTAAACATCATAGGCTGTTATGCCTGTTTTTTCCTCAATCCTCTTTCTCGTCTCCTCACTCCATGGCTCCGCTCCGAAGATTCCCGCTCTCAGGTTTGTGTCCTCGGCAATGTCAACCCCCATCTGCGATGCGTACTCAGCGAGATAAATCATGTAAGAAGGTGTGCAGGCCATAACCGTGCTGCCCAAGTCCTTCATCAGTTCTATCTGCCTCGCTGTGTTTCCGGCTGATATGGGCAGAACAGTTGCTCCAAGCCTTTCTGCAGCGTAGTGAAAGCCTAAACCACCTGTGAAAAGCCCGTAACCATAGGCAATCTGCATTATATCATCGCTGCTCACACCACAACTCACCAAAGCTCTGCAAAGGCTCTCAACCCAGTTGCGAATGTCGTTGGCAGTGTAGCCGACAACTGTTGGTTTTCCAGTGGTTCCGCTGGAAGCGTGAAATCTTACAACCTGTGATAGAGGTACACAAAACATTCCGAAGGGGTAAGTGTCTCTCAAATCCTGCTTTTTCGTGAATGGCAGCTTTGTAACATCCTCAAGAGTTTTTATGTCGTCTGGAGTCACACCGGCCTCCCTGAACCTCTGGCGGTAGAAGGGGGAATACTGATACACTGTGTTAACCAAGGCTTTGAGCCTTCTCTCCTGTATTTCCTCAAGCTCCTTGGCATTTAGCCTCTCAATGGCAGGGTTCCAGTACATGATGCAGAGTGAAGACAAAGCAATAAAAACTTTTAGATTTAGAAAAAAGAAAAAATTTTAGACTTTAGAAGCTCCACTCGACAACCTGCACGTATGGGACCTTCTCGAAGGTCCACTCGTCCTTCTCAGCGTCGTACTTACTGCAGACGAAGCACTTCCACTCCTCGTCGTTGAGTTCTGGGTAGTCAGTTCTGTAGTAGTAGCCAGGCCATCTGGTCTCCTTTCTGAAGAGCATGTGTCTCACGTGAGCCTCAGCAGTCCAGACTCTGTGCACGAGCTCCCAAGCTCTCATCAGCTCGTGGAGGTCTCTGGCAGCGAGCTTCTCAAGGTCCTCCTTGAGGAAGGCAAGCAGCTCAAGTGCCCTCTGGAGCATCTTCTCGTTGGTCTTGTAGATTGTTGCAATACCAGCAGCGTACTCGTCCATGATCTTCTGCAGCCTGACAAGGCCCTGCCATGGCAGGATGTACTCTGGGTTCACGTCGTCGGCAGTTGAGAGATCCTTGTACTGCATGAACCTCTCCATTGGTGCGTAGGCCTTCTTCTTGAGCTCCTCTACAACAGCATCGTCGATCTCTGGATTGGGCTTCTGCTCAAGGATGTACCTCACCGCAGCTTTGCAGCAATTCTTCCCTCAGTGAACGAACCGCTGGAGAACTTGTGCGGGTTGGCTCCAGCACAGTCACCGATGGCGAAGAGTCCCTTTACTGTGGTCATTCTGTTGTACTTCAGCGGGAAGAGCTTTGCATACTCTTCTGGCATCAGGTCCTCTGGGCCACATACCCAGAATCCAGCCTCACCGCTGTGTGAACCCATGATGTAGGGCTCTGCTGGTGCAGCCTCAGAAGGCACTTCCTGCGGTCGATGTTCTGGCAGGCCCACAGCAGTGCCTGGCTGACTGTCATGTCGAGGAAGTCCTCGAAAGCCTCCTCGTAGACGTGCTTCAGCTTCTTCTTGTCTCCTCCAGCCAGCTCTGCAAGGGCTTCCTCAGTGTGCATGTAGATTGGCTGGTTGCCATCCATGATTTCGAGCATGACCTGGTGGTTTCTCAGCGGGGTTGGGATTGGCTGGGCTGCACCGTAGGGCTTGTACTTCTCAAGCTCTGCAGCTCTTGTCTTGATGTACTCCTCACCATAAGCGTTCTTGGCCTTACACTTGAAGAACAGGAACCATGCACCAACTGGCCCATAACCGTCCTTGAACCTGAAGGGGATGAAGCGGTGCTCGAATTGCGTCAGCATTGCTCCTGCCTTCAGACCCATGTAGTAACCGCTGCCAGTGTCGAAGATTGCATACCATGTCCTTCCAGCAGCTTCTCCAGTGCTTCTTGGCCTGAAGAGGAGCGTCGCACCACCAGTGGCGAGCAGAACAGCCTTAGCCTTGAATACGTAGAACTTGGGCTCTCTCACGCTGAAACCGACTGCTCCAGCAACTGCGTTTGGATCATTCTTGTCCTTGAGGAGCTCGAAGATGAACACTCTCTCGTAGATATTCTCCTCACCAACAGCCATCTTGGCAGCTTCAGCAATGATTGGCTTGTAGCTCTCACCGTGAATCATTATCTGCCACTGGCCCTCTCTAACATACTTCCCATCAGGGGTCTTCCAGATTGGCAGTCCCCACTTCTCGAAGAGGTGCACTGTGCCGTCAACATGCCTTGCGTAGTCGGCAACAAGGTCTTCTCTTGCCAATCCCATCATGTCGAGGGTGACATATCTGACATAATCCTCAAGGGTGTTCTGTCTCTCGGATCTGCCAGTAAGGTCGATGTACGTGTTGATGGCTGAAAGACCCTGGGCAACAGCTCCACTTCTCTCAACCGCAGCTTTCTCAACAAGCGTGACCTTCAGACCACCGAGCTTTGCCCAGTAGGCAGCCTCGTATGCTGCACCACAACCGGAGAATCCACCTCCGATAATCAAGATGTCTGTCTCAACAACCTCTGTCGGGACTTCATCTGCCTTATACAACTCATACTTCTTCGGAACATATACCATTTCTACCACCTCACCTTTAAGCCTTCTTCTTTACCTGTGGGAACTCGCTCGTTCCGATAATATCCGGTTCTCCAGCGAGCAGTTCGCTCTTCAATGCCTCCTCCGTTGGCTCTGGGAAGCCCTCAAAGGGCTTGATTGAACCCCATGGAGTGCTTCTGATTGCGAACTTGAACCTCAGAACCTTTCCGTTTCTGTACTTGACAGTCCACATGATGTCTGAGGTACCTCTCATTGGGACACATGCACCACCAAGCGGGGAGTAGTCCACGTATCCTCTAACATCAATCGCACCCTGCGGGCACATCTTAACACAGCTGTAGCACTCCCAGCACATGTCGGGCTCTCTGTTGTACGCTTTCATCTTCTCCTTATCAAGTGTCATCAAGTCGTTGGGGCAGATGTACTCACATGCCGTTCTCTCCAACGCCTTACATCCGTCACACTTTTCCGGGTTCACAAAGCTTGGCATTCAACTCACCTCCAACTTTTTCATACATCTAAAAAATTTAAATTACTCTATATCTGGTGGAGGTATGTACTCATCCTCCTTCTTTGCAGCCTCCACCAGCTCATCCAACCTTTCAAGGACTTTGTCTATGACATCCAGAGATTTTGCCTTTGCAATCTCCTCAAACAATGCCCTTCTGAACGCTACAGGCACATCTTCGATGTACCCTCTTGAGTCAATTCTGGCTTTGTCAAAGGCCTTCAGAATCTGCTCTGATTTCTCTTCTGGAACCTCCACGATCAGGGATTTGAGCTGACCGCCGAAGAGGTACGTGATTTTCTCCTCAAGTGGTGTTCCTTTGATTTTCTCGTATCTCTCATCGTCCAGAAAGACCGAAATGTAGTGCGGCATCTCCATCACCTCACGCCTTGGGAACCTCCATCGCTGGGAGGTCGATTTCAAGCTCCTTGTTCTTGAGTTCGAGGTACTTCCTGTTGACGAACGGATAGTTGTAAACTTTCCACACTTGACGATTGCCTTGTAAACCTCAGGTCTCATGACAACTCTCGGCGGGAATACACCTTCTGCAACCATTCCTCTCAGGAGCTTCCGCTGAACTTCTGCTTAGCATCAGTGTGGCCACAGCTCTCGCTGTAGGCGATTTCCTGGCAGACCGGGCAGTACCAGAACTCGGCCATGTTCTGCGGGATAATCTTAAGGCCGTAGTCCACCTCATTGGGCGGAGCCTCGAAGCCGAAGCTCGGAATGCCCTTGCTCCAGAGTATCTGCGTTGCGTACATGTCGTAGTACTCTCCAACCGCAGCATGGTCTCTGCCAAACATGTGTGGGTGCAGCCCATATTCTGCCTGATTACACCGTGAAGCAGCGATTCAATCGGGTTGCCGTACCTCATGTCCCAGAGCGTGAAGGTGACCATGTGCCTCTCAGGCTTGATATAGCCGTATTTGTTGACGGCTTCATGACCTTCAAGAATTGCCTCATCCGGATAGTCTCCTCTCCTCTTTGCACCTATAATTGCATTAACAAGAATTCCGTGGCACGGCTCAATATCGCCTGTGTATGCAGCACACTTCATCAGCATCTCGTGGCCCACGTGGGGGACGTTTCTTGTCTGGTGAGCTATTACAGTTCTCCACTTCTTCTCATTCTTAATCACTTCTCTGCACTTCGATGGTGGGAACCAGAACCTGTCGTAGGGCTCCTTGAACTTGGGCTCGTTAACGATTGTGTACTTACCTGCCAGAATGACTGGGTTGTGCATCTTGTAAATCACATATCCCGGATGCTTGTCGTTGAAGGGCTCTCTCACAACCTCAGGGTTCTTTTCCGGTGTGCCAAAGGTGCGTGTCGCAACGTCAACGGGATCTATTTTGTAAACCTCCTCTATGTCCAAAGTCGCGAAAGGCTGACCTTTAAGCATGAGCAAAAGCCTGTCTCCTTCCTTGACGTCAAGAGCCTTGTAGTCCTCCTCACTGATGTCAAACAGAATCGGATAGGGGAAAATCCACTCGCTAAGCAATCTTCTCTCGTTAAGAACTCTCTCAAGCTCATTCTGCACCATCGAGCCCTCAACGGGGCTGAAAAAGCCGTAACAGACGGACATTATCTCTCTGTACACGTGGCGAATCGGTGTACCATCAGGCAGCGTTGTGGGCTTCAGTTCATAAGTTGGGCATCCGGCAATCATTTTTTCGGCAATGTCTCTCTTTTTAACAACTCTCTCAACAAGTTTTCCGCCGTGCGGTGGCGGTGTTTTAATTAAAGGCATCTCTTCCACCTCCTAACCTATATGTATTTTTTTTTCACAGCCTTATATAAAGGTTTCGAAAAATATTTTAATGATTAAAGGTTTTCGAATTTTCAAAGATAGTCAAAACCGCCCATCTTTCAAACTCTTCGAAAATAAACGCCAATAGCGTTCAAAAAATTTTCTCCTCAACATTTCGAAATTTTCGAAAAGCTTTCAATTAAACAGTACCCCCTCATACCGTCCCAGAACTTCCTCATGCTGTCAATTTTTATCCTGAACTTGTAAAGCGGTGCGTCAAGGACAAAGGTCTCAAATTCCCCTCCTTCTCCAGCTAAGTGCACGCCATATTTCTTGTTTAGCCTTTTAAGGTCCTCAACGCAGCTTTCATCGATCCTCCTTCCAAGAAAGCTTTCATCAAGCCCCATTGCTGAAACGCTGACAATTACTGCCTCAAATTTTTCAGCAACCTCATACATCAGCTTTTCAGGGTTAACTTTCCACAGCGGAGCAATGAGCTTCATTCCAGCCTTCCTACAAACCTTCTCAAACCTTCTCTTCTGATAGTTTGATTCTATCCCGCCAATGCACAGTGCGTCTGCATCAACTTCCTCAATCTGCTCAGCAAGCTCTTCCACTTCCTTCTCCTCCTCACCGGAAACGTGGAGTTTTTTCAGTGGTAAGCCCATTGACTCTGCAACAACATCAAGCATATGGAGGTTCACGGAATGAAACATGTAAGAATCGGCATTTTTCGGAAATATTCCAACCAGAGAAACAACCTCGTGCTTTTCA
>LZQN01000007.1_pt1 | contig 97423 bp, 113 predicted proteins | sample 768531 | NCBI WGS metagenome assembly LZQN01 (sample SAMN05207080, study PRJNA324506) | oil field metagenome | isolation source: sample BH-FW-7 from oil reservoir | place: India: Bombay High | collected 2015-12-02
CCATTCCCCATGCCCACTTACCACCACAACACCCACAAGACCTTAAGAGGTCCCAGGGAGGATGATTTTAAGCTCAGAAGAATATGGAAAAACTTTAAATTCACAAATTTTCCCGGGAATTCAAGGTGGACCCTTGATGCATGTGATTGCTGCCAAGGCAGTGGCCTTTGGAGAGGCTTTAAAGGAAGAATTTAAGGCCTATCAACAACTGGTCCTTGAAAATGCCCAGAAAATGGCCCAGGAATTACAGGCTGCAGGTTTTAAACTGGTTTCTGATGGCACAGACAACCACCTGCTCCTGGTAGATTTAACCAACAAAGATATTACTGGCAAAGAAGCAGAAGCTGCTTTGGATAAGGCGGGAATTACGGTAAACAAAAACACCATTCCCTTTGAAACCAGGTCTCCTTTTGTTACTTCAGGCATTCGTCTGGGCACTCCAGCCATTACCACCAGGGGAATAAAGCCAGAACATATTCCCCAAATTGTAAACTGGATTGTGGCTGCTTTGGAATCCAAAGATAATGAAACCAGACTGGAACAAATCAAAAAAGAAGTGGAAAGGTTTGCCCTGCAGTTCCCACTTTTTGCCTGGTAGTTATGCAAAAAAATAACCGCCTTTCTTGGCCAGAATATTACATGCAAATAGCCACACTGGTGGCAGAGCGCTCCACCTGTTTACGCCGCAAGGTAGGTGCTATTGCAGTAAAGGATAAACGCATCCTGGCTACAGGCTATAATGGCGCTCCAGCAGGTCTTGCCCATTGTCTGGAAATAGGTTGTTTAAGGGAAAAGCTACAAATTCCTTCCGGAGAAAGGCACGAGCTCTGCAGGGGCTTACACGCTGAACAAAATGTCATTATTCAATGTGCTGTGCATGGAGTAAGTTTACAAGGTGCTACTATTTACTGCACAACCCAGCCCTGCCTCATTTGCACCAAGATGCTTATTAACTGTGGGATTAAGGAAATCTACTTTGCAGAAGGTTATCCAGATAATCTGGCCCAGGAGATGCTAAAAGAAGCTCAAATCACCTTTCAAAAATTGACTTTATGAACTTAAAGGAAAAAGAAAAATTTATGGCCAGAGCCATCAGCCTGGCCCAGCGAGCTAAAGGAAAAACAGCTCCCAATCCTTGTGTGGGAGCTGTTTTAGTTAAAGAGGGAAAGGTTGTAGCCTCTGGCTATCATCGAGGCTATGGTCTGCCCCATGCTGAAGTGGAAGTATTAAAGGACGCTAGGAAAAAAATATTGACCCTAGAGAATGCGCTTTATTTGTAACTCTGGAACCCTGCAATCACTTTGGCAAAACTCCACCTTGCACCAAAGCCATTTTAGAAGCTGGCATCAAAGAGGTCTATGTTGGGGCCCTGGACCCCAACCCTCAAGTAGAAGGCGGGGGAGCCAGATTTTGCAAAGCAAAGGAGTGCAGGTAGAAACAGGGATTTTACAAGCCCAGTGTACAGATTTAATAAGGGATTTTTATCTCTGGAAAATAGAAAAAAGACCTTTTTTTTATTTAAAGTTAGCTTCTACCTTAGATGGAAAAATTGCCACTTCCACAGGGCATTCCAACTGGATTAGTTCAGAAAAGTCCCGGGCAAAAGTCCACCAGCTGCGCAAAAAAGTACAGGCAGTCTTGGTGGGAGGAAATACTTTTGTTCAGGACAATCCCAAGCTCACAGTTCGCAAGGCAAAAAGTAAAAAACAACCTTTAGCCCTTATTCTGACCAGAAAACTTCCTGCAGAAGCAAGTTATTATCTCCTCCAGCAAAGACCAGAGGAAACCATTTTCTTTACCCTGGAAAGCCAGGAAACTTGCGTTTACAAAAAAAGATAAGCGAACTGGGCAGTAAAGTGGTTTTCCTGCCTGTTAAAAACAATTCCTGGGATTTAAAGGCAATGGCTACTTGGCTCTGGAACAACAATATTTTTTATGTCCTGGTGGAAGGCGGGGGCTTTATTGCCCAGAAATTTTTGGAATATCAGCTTGCTGATGAAATCTGGCTTTTTTTGGCTCCTAAAATTCTAGGAGATGCTGGGGCCATTTCTTCTTTTTGGGGAAGAAGCATAAAAACCATAGACGAAGCTTACACTTTAAGCTACCAGAAAGTCACTTCTTGTGGAGAAGATCTCTTACTTATTTTAAAGCCTTAAAGATGTTTACTGGCATTATTGAAGACATAGGTGAAATTCTCAACATAACTCCCTTAAGCAAAGAAAAGCGTTTTAGCATTAAAACCAACAAAATAAAAAACTTTGTGCAGGGAGAAAGTATTGCTGTAAATGGTGTCTGTCTTACAGTGGAAAATTTTTCTAATACTTCCTTTACAGCCTATGCTTCCCTGGAAACCCTTGGAAAACCAATCTCCAATTTTTAAAAACTGGAGATAGGGTCAATCTGGAAAGGGCCCTTACCTTATCCTCTAGACTGGGTGGACACCTGGTAACAGGACATGTGGATTGCCTGGCCGGTAGAAGAAATTACCCCTGCAGGAGAATCAAAAATTTTTAGACTCTCCTATCCAGAAGAATTTTCCCCTTATATTATTTCCAAAGGTTCAGTGGCCCTGGATGGGATTAGCCTGACAGTAAATACTTGTGGTCCGGGTTTTCTTGAGGTAAACATCATCCCTGCCACTCAAAAAGAAACCACCATAAGCACCTGGAAAAAGGGTACTGTGGTTAATTTGGAAACAGACATCATAGGCAAATATGTCAAAAGTTTTTTGGACAAAAAGGAAAACACTTCTGAAAATAAATCTCAAAGCAAATTAACTCTCGACTTTTTGCGAGAACACGGTTTTTAAAAAATCAAAAAAAGAGGTTAAAAAATGCCCAAGTGTACTATTGAAGAAGCCATTGAAGACATTAAACAAGGCAAAATGATCATCTTGGTAGATGACGAAGATAGAGAAAATGAAGGGGACTTAACCATTGCTGCTGAAAAAGTAACTCCTGAAATAATCAACTTTATGGCCAAGCACGGACGGGGACTTATCTGCCTGGCCCTGGCGCCAGAATGGGTGGACAAATTGGGACTTCCCCTACAACCCCAACGCGGTCGTTCCAAGTTTGGCACGGCCTTTACTGTATCCATTGAAGCCAAAGAAGGAGTAACTACTGGCATTTCTGCTCAAGACAGAGCTACCACCATTTTAACGGCAGTAAAAGACAATGTAACCCCGGATGATATTGTTACCCCAGGACACATTTTCCCCTTAAGGGCCAGAAAAGGCGGGGTACTGGAAAGAGCTGGACAGACCGAAGGCAGTGTAGATTTAGCCAGATTGGCTGGTCTAAAGCCAGCAGCAGTCATCTGTGAAATTATGAAAGACGACGGCACCATGGCCAGAATGCCGGATCTGGAAAAGTTTGCCCAGGAACATGATTTAAAAATTTGCACCATTGAAGACCTTATTCGCTACCGCATGCGCTTTGATTCCCTGGTCAAGCGAGAAGCAGAAGCCTTTTTGCCCACTGCCTACGGCAATTTCAAGGCCATTGCCTTTGAAAGCCAGACGGACAATAAAACGCATATAGCTCTGGTAAAAGGTGAGTGGGAAAAAGACGAACCAGTAATGGTCAGGGTTCACAGTGAATGCTTAACTGGTGATGTCTTTGGTTCCTTACGCTGTGATTGCGGCAAACAACTCCAAACTGCCATGCAAATGATTGAAAAAGAAGGCAAGGGCGTTATCCTCTATATGCGCCAGGAAGGAAGAGGTATTGGCCTGGCCAACAAGATAAAAGCCTACAAACTGCAAGACCAGGGCAAAGATACGGTAGAAGCCAATTTAGCCCTGGGCTTTCCTCCAGACCTTAGAGATTATGGTATAGGAGCTCAAATCTTGGTTAATCTGGGAATCAGTAAAATGCGTCTTATGACCAACAATCCCAAAAAAATCGTAGGCCTGGAAGGCTATGGTTTACAGGTGGTAGAACGAGTACCCATAGAAATTCCAGCCTGTGAAGAAAACTACTGTTATCTAAAAACCAAAAGAGATAAAATGGGACACATTTTAAACAACATTCAAGATAAAGGGGATAAGTAAAATGTTACACCTAAAAACCATTGAAGGGCAACTAAATGCCCAGGACCTTTCCATTGCCATTGTAGCCAGCAGATTTAATGATTTTATTGTGGACAAACTCATTGCTGGTGCTGTGGACTATCTGGTACGACATGGTTTAAACAAGGACAATATCACTCTAGTTCGAGTGCCAGGTGCCTTTGAACTTCCTCTAGTGGCCAAAAAACTGGCCAAAAGCCAGAAATATGCAGGTATCATCTGCCTGGGAGCCATTATTAGAGGAGCTACCCCCCATTTTGATTATGTGGCTGCTGAAGCCAGCAAAGGTATTGCCCTGGTCAGCCTGGAGACAGAAGTTCCCGTAGGATTTGGCGTACTCACCACTGATACTCTGGAACAAGCCATAGAGCGAGCAGGAAGTAAAGCAGGAAATAAAGGAGCTGAAGCTGCCCAAGCCCTCCTGGAAACCATCAGAGTGCTGGAACAAATCTAGGTCAAAGGGAATCTACATCTATGAAAATTCAGAAGCTCTCTCGCCGCAAGCAACGGGAATTTGCCTTTCAAGTGCTTTATAGCCTGAACTTTAATTCAGAAACAGAACTCAACTTGCTCAAGGAAAATGCTGCCTGTTTTCCAGACCCTAAAAAAGAAAACTTCTCGCCAGAACAAGCTCCTTTTGCCTGGGAACTCATTGAGGGAGTAGAAGAAAAAAAAAGCGAACTTGACAGTTATATTGAAAAATATTCCCGCAACTGGAAAATAAATAGAATTGCCAAAATAGAACTTACTATCTTGCGCCTGGCTACCTTTGAACTTATTTTTCGCCCTGATATTCCTCCTAAGGTAAGTATCAATGAGGCCATAGAACTGGCCAAAGGCTATGGCGATATAAATTCCAAAACCTTTGTCAACGGCATTCTGGATGCCCTTGCTAAGGATATAACCAATGGTCAACTTGGGAATAGTAAATAATTTAAATTTACTACCTCCAAACACTCTGTGGGTTAATTTTAAAAAACATACTCAAGTAGAAAGTATTTTAGAAATAAATAAAAACTTAACAACTCTAAATTTTTTCTTTAACCCTGAAAATAACTTTGGTGAAAGTTTTTATTCCCTTTTAAAAGGGTTAAAGGCAAACCAGATTGCCTTAAATCCAACTTACCTAGTTCCCATATATAATTTATCGCTGGAAGACTCTCTTTTAAAGTGGGGAGAAACTATTTTTCCTTTTTTTAAAAATTGGGACGGTACCCTGTACTTTGAAGTAAAAAATTTTTGCCTGCAAAATATCTTTAAAAAGTGGTCTAAAAAATTTACCCATGTCTGCTTCAAAAACAAGTACAATCTTGTCCAATCCCAGGAAAATAAACAGACAAAGAAAAGAAGTATTTATCCCCTTTGGAAGTTAAAGGTGCAAAACAGTTAGAGAGGAGAGAAACATGAAAAAAGAGTACAATCCTCAAGAAATAGAGCTCAAGTGGCAAAAGATTTGGGAAGAGAAAAAACTATTTAAAACTCAAGAAGATAATTCTAAGCCCAAGTATTATGTGCTGGAAATGTTTCCCTATCCTTCTGGCCGCATTCATATGGGACATGTACGAAACTATTCCATTGGTGATGTGGTAGCCAGAGTCAAGAAAATGCAAGGGTTTAATGTCCTTCATCCTATGGGCTGGGATGCCTTTGGACTACCTGCTGAAAATGCCGCTATCAAGCACAATACTCATCCAGCCAAATGGACCTATGAAAATATAGCTTACATGAAAAAAGAACTTAAAAGACTAGGTTATTCCTATGATTGGGACAGGGAAATAGCTACCTGTCATCCCAAATACTATCGCTGGGAACAACTCTTCTTTTTAAAGTTATTGGAAAAGGGGTTGGCCTATCGCAAAAAATCCCCTGTAAATTGGTGCCCAAAGTGTAATACAGTCCTGGCCAACGAACAGGTAGAAGAGGGACTTTGCTGGCGCTGTAGCTCAGTGGTAGAACAAAAGGAATTGGAGCAATGGTTCCTGCGTATTACAGACTATGCTGAAGAACTTTTAAAGGACCTGGAAAAGTTGCAGGGTGGTTGGCCAGAAAAGGTTCTCATTATGCAAAGAAACTGGATTGGAAAGAGTGAAGGTGCAGAAATAGAATTTGCCCTTGAAGGTTCAGAGAAAAAAATAAAAGTTTTTACCACCAGGCCAGATACCCTCTTTGGAGCTACTTTTATGAGCCTTGCTCCAGAACACCCCCTGGTAGAAGAATTGATTGCCAACAGCCCAAACAAGCAGGCAGTAGAAGAATTTATCCAGAAAACCAAGGCCCTGGATAAAATAAAAAGAACTTCTGAAGACCTGGAAAAAGAAGGCGTATTTACTGGTCGTTATTGCTTAAATCCTGTAACTGGCCAGAAAATGCCCATATATGTGGCTAATTTTGTTTTGGTAGAATATGGAACAGGTGCAGTTATGGCTGTACCTGCGCATGACCAGAGAGATTTTGAATTTGCCCAAAAGTACTCTTTACCTCTAAAAATTGTCATTCAGCCTGAAGGAGAGAAACTCCAGGAAGAAACTTTAAAAGAAGCCTATACAGGCCCTGGATACCTGGTAAACTCAGGCCAATTTGATGGGCTTTTTAATGAAGAAGCCAAAATCAAAATCACAGAATACCTGGCTCAAAAAGGTTTGGGCCAAAAGACTGTAAACTATCGTTTAAGAGACTGGAACATCTCCAGACAACGCTACTGGGGGGCTCCCATTCCTGTAGTTTACTGTGATAGTTGTGGAATTGTGCCAGTAAAAGAAGAAGACCTTCCAGTAGTACTGCCGCTGGAAGTAAAGACAAAGCCTGATGGCAAGTCTCCTTTGCCTGAGTGCAAGGAATTCCTGGAAACCACCTGTCCCAGGTGTGGCCAAAAGGCCAGAAGAGAAACAGATACCATGGATACCTTTGTAGAGTCTTCCTGGTATTTTGCCCGCTATACTGCGCCCAGATTAGAGGATAAACCCTTTGACCCCAGGGCCCTAAAATACTGGCTCCCTGTAGATCAGTACATTGGTGGAGTAGAACACGCCATTTTACATCTGCTCTATTCCCGCTTTTTTGTGAAGGTTTTAAGGGATTTAGGTTTTATGGAATTGGACGAACCCTTTAGCAACCTCCTTACCCAGGGAATGGTCTTAAAAGATGGGGCCAAAATGTCCAAATCCAAGGGCAATGTAGTGGACCCGGATGAAATGATTCAAAAATACGGTGCAGACACAGTTAGACTCTTTTGTCTCTTTGCTGCTCCACCAGAAAAGGATATGGAATGGAGTGACCAGGGTATTGAAGGCTCTTTTAGATTTTTAAACCGTCTCTGGCGCCTGGTCCAAGAGTTAAAACCCGTGCTTAAACCTGTGGGTCCTGCCTATAAACTGGATAGGGAAGTTTGTCTTCTGAAGCCAAAGAACTCTTGTACAAAGAACACTACACCATAGAAAAGGTAACCAAAGATCTGGAAAACAAGTTCCAATTCAATACAGCCATTGCTGCCATTATGGAACTGGTAAACCTTTTGTATTTAAGCAAGGATAAGTTAAAGGATTCAGAACAAGGTAAGCTTTTACTCTCTTCCAGTATTAGCACTGTACTTACCCTGCTTTATCCCATTGTGCCTCACCTCTGTGAGGAATTATGGCAGGAAATAGGCTATACCACCACCCTGGCTGAATCCAGGTGGCCTGAGCCCCTAAAAGAAGCTCTGGTTCAAGACAATCTGGTTATAGTGGTTCAGGTAAATGGAAAGCTAAGGGGCAAACTGGAAATACCTGCTAACACCCCGGAAGAAGAAATTAAAACCCTGGCTTTACAAGAAGAAAATGTGCAAAGACACATTGCAGGAAAAACAGTGGTTAAGACCATTGTAGTGCCCAAAAAACTGGTCAACATAGTGGTTAAGTAATGTTAAGAAAAGCAGGCAATCTACTATTATTAAGCATCTTGTTTTTAATGGGAGGGTGTGGCTATCACTTTATTGATAGCCAACCCCTTTCCTTTCCCAACCAGGCAAGCAAGCTAAACCTAAAAAAAGTTGTTAATCCTACCCAGGAAACCTGGATAGAAGGATATGTGCGCAATTTTTTAGCTGAAGAAATAAGTAAAAGAAGCTCTGCCACTCTTACCAATTCCAGCCAAGCAGAACTTTTCTTAACCATTTACCTGGACAGATTGTCCACCTCTGAAAAAACCAAAGGTGAAAATGATACTACTCTAAAATACTCTGCTGACCTTAGTTTAAGAATGGTTTTTAACAATGCCCAAGGAGAAAAAATTTTAGAAACCAGGCCAGTTAGTTATGCGCAAAGTTATACTTCTGAAGGAGAAAAAAAAGAAGCCATAGAAAAGGCTCTAGAGGAAGCTCTGCGCTTAAGCTTAAATCAACTGGGAAATAATGACTTCTAGACCCAATTTTTATCTCTGCTTTTCTCCAGACATAGGTCTAATTCAAGAAGAAGTCCAAAAAATTTTAGAAACTTTTAACCTAACTAATTGGAAGAAAAAAGTCTTCTGGGCAGAAGAGTTAGAGGAAAACTTTTGGAGTACCTTTACCTCTTCTTCCTTATTTGGTCCGGGTCAAATCATTTGGGTCAGAAAAGCGGAAAACCTGGAAGTTTCTTTCTGGCAAGAAGCTAAGAAATATCTTTTAAGTAAACGCAGTTCTACCTTTTCTATTTTTTGCTTTGAAGCTAGCTGGAATAAAAAAAGACTTCCTCCTATCCCCAGCTGGTTTAATAAACATCCTGTCTATCAACTGGCCAAAAAACAAAAATGGATTTTTGCTGCTCCTGAACTAAAAGAGAACCAAAAAAGGGCTTTTATTCTGGAAAAAATAAAGGCTGCTCAAAAGGAAATTTCTCCTCCTCTGCTCAACCAGCTCCTGCCCCTGCTTCCAGATGATACAAAGGCTCTAATGCAAGAACTGGAAAAAATTATCCTAATCAGTGAGCAAAAAATCCAGGAAAAAGATTTTAGTTTATTAAATACCTTTTCAGAAGAAGATGTCTATCAACTCTTTAACTCCCTTTTAAATAAAGACTACCCCAACCTGTGGAGAAATTTACAAGAACAAACAAAGGCCAAAGAACTAATTTTTCCCTTGCTTGGCCTTTTAAGAAGGGAAGCCAAAGTCCTGTGGTTACTTTATTACAATCAAGATAATGAAGTAAATATGCCAGTTTTTATCAAGCAAAAGAAAAAATTTCTGGCCCAAAAATTAGGTGTATCCAGAATAGCTGCCCTCTTAGACCTAGTTCTTATTTGCGAATTTAAAATAAAAAGTGGAGAAAGTTCTCCAGAAGAAACCTTTGACTACTTACTACTCTCTTTATCCAGACTCTTCTAAGTGCCTGGCCTTGATTTCTCTTTAAAGACAAGCAAAAATAAATAAATTTTTTCCAAACCTCTTGCCCAGGGGGGATTTAATGCCTAATAAAAATAAACCTCATTATCTTGGCCATAGGCAAAGATTAAAAAAGAAACTCCGCGAAAACCCTGAAGCTTTGGCTGACTACGAGGTGCTGGAACTCCTGTTAGGTTATGCCCTGCCGCGCAAGGATACCAAGCCCTTGGCTAAAACTTTATTAGCCAAGTTTAAAAATTTTAAACAACTGCTCTTTGCCAAAGAAAAGGAGTTGGAAAATATAGAGGGAGTGGGGCCAGGAATTTCAACTTTTTGGCTAGCTTTAAGGGAGTTTTTGAGCAGAGCCAGTGTGCAAGAGTTTCAAAAGACAAAACAAAAGATAACCTCACCTCAAGATGTTTATAACTTACTGGCTCCCAAACTAATTCCCTTAAGCAAAGAAGAGGTGTGGCTGGTTATGCTGGATAACAAGCATCAGTTAATAAAAATGTCCCGCCTGAGCCAGGGCACTCTGGATTCTTCGCCCATTTATGTGCGGGAAATATTAGAACAGGTGCTCTTAAATCAAGCCAAGGCCTTTATCCTGGCACACAATCATCCCAGTGGAGAGCCTACTCCTTCTCTAGCTGACCTGGAAATCACTAGAAAAATTGAGGAAGCTTGTAAAAATTTAGAGGTGTCTTTTTTAGACCACCTAATCATAGGTAAACAGGGATATCAGAGTCTAAAGGAACAAGGCTTTTAACCCAAGGAGGGAAAAATGAAGACCATGCAATGTTTAGTAAGTGGAAAGGTTCAGGGCGTATGGTTCAGGGCTTGGACTCATGATCAAGCCACAAGCCTAAATATAAAGGGATGGGTAAGGAATCTAGCTGACGGCAAAGTAGAAGTTTTAGCCCAGGGTGAGGAAAAGGATTTAGAAGAACTAAAAAAAAGACTCCTGGTTGGTTCACCTTTAAGTAGAGTGGAGCATGTGGAGTGTAAGTATTTAGAAGATTACGATAAAACCTATGACAAATTTGAAATAAGAGGATAAAAAGGAGGATATTTTAGCCTATGAGTGATGAAAAGATTCATACTGAACAAGAAGAACAAAAAACAGAAGAAAGCCAGGATACTAAAGAAACTGCCAAAGGTTCCTCTCTCTTCCAGGAGGGAAGTTTAGATATACCAGACACCCTTCCCTTGCTGCCAGTAAGGGACATTACCATTTTTAACTACATGATTTTACCCCTTTTTGTGGTAGGGAAAAAAGTGTTCAAGCTGTGGATGCAGCTCTAAATAAAGATCGTTATATTTTGATTTGTGCCCAAAAAGATGAAAAAGTAGATGAGCCTACCATAGACGATATTTACCATACAGCACAGTGGCCATGATTATGCGTATGCTTAAAATGCCAGATGGCCGCCTCAAAGTACTTATCCAGGGGATTCAACGAGCCAGGATAAAGGAAGTAGTGCGAGAAGATCCCTTTTATGAAGTAAAAGTAGATCTTATAGAAGAAAAAGACATCACTGAATACGGACCAGAAGTGGAAGCTCTGGTTCGGGCAGCCAGGGAACAAAGCGAAAAGATTCTCAGCTTAAAGGGAATAGATGCTGCTGAAATCATGGCTGTTTTAAACAGCGTGGATGAGCCAGGAAGACTGGCGGACCTAATTGCTTCCAACCTGCGCATGAAGCCAGAAGAAGCTCAAAAAATCCTGGAATGTGAAGACCCTGTGGAAAGATTAAAACTGGTCAATGAAAAGCTGGCCAAAGAAGTGGAAGTAGCCACCATGCAGGCCAAAATTCAAAACATGGCCAGAGAAGGAATGGACAAAGCCCAGCGTGAGTTCTTTTTGCGTGAACAATTAAAAGCCATCAAAAGAGAACTGGGTGAAGGAGCAGATGAACAAGAAGAACTGGAAGAACTTAGAAAAGCCTTAAAAAAAGCAGGACTTCCTGCGAAAATAATGAAAGAGGCTGAAAAACAACTCCGTCGCTTAGAAAGTATGCACCCAGATTCTTCAGAAGCAACAGTTATTCGCACCTATCTGGACTGGCTAGCTGAACTGCCCTGGAAAAAGGTCAGTAAAGACCGTTTAGATATAAAAGAAGCAGAAAAGATTTTAAATGAAGACCACTACGACCTGGAAAAAGTAAAAGAAAGAATTCTGGAATATTTAAGTGTACGCAAATTAAACCCTCAAATGAAAGGGCCTATTCTCTGTTTTGTAGGTCCTCCTGGCGTGGGAAAAACCTCTTTGGGCAGGTCCATTGCCAGGGCCTTAAACCGCAAATTTGTGCGCATGTCTTTAGGTGGCATGAAAGACGAAGCAGAAATTCGCGGGCATAGAAGGACTTATATTGGTTCCATGCCAGGTAGAATTATTCAAGGCATAAAAGAAGCCGGGACCAAAAACCCTGTATTTATGCTGGACGAAATCGATAAAGTGGGCACTGACTTTAGAGGAGACCCTTCTTCTGCTCTTCTGGAAGTACTGGACCCAGAACAAAACAACTCCTTTACTGACCACTACTTAAATGTGCCCTTTGACCTCTCCAAGGTCATGTTTATCTGTACAGCCAATATGCTGGACACTATTCCGCCAGCTCTGCTGGACAGAATGGAAGTAATTAGAATTCCAGGTTATACTGAACAGGAAAAGGTCAAAATAGCCCAACAATACCTTTTGCCCAGGCAAATTAAAGAAAACGGTTTAAAACCCGAGCAGATTCAAATTAGTGCTTCCACCTTGCTGAAAGCAATTCGAGAGTACACCAGAGAAGCTGGCTTAAGAAACCTGGAAAGAGAATTAGGAACTATTTGTCGCAAAGTTGCGCGTAAAATAGCTGAAGGCCAAAAGGGTCCCTTTAGGATAACTACTCAAAATCTCCATAAATATCTTGGAGCTCCTAAATACTTAAGTGAAGAAAAGGAAAGCAACTTACCTCCAGGTATTGCCCTGGGCCTGGCCTGGACTCCCTTTGGCGGAGAAGTGCTAAACATTGAAGTAAGTGTTTTGCCTGGTAAAGGGAAATTACTGCTAACAGGTCAACTGGGGGAGGTAATGAAGGAAAGTGCTCAGGCTGCCCTAAGCTATGCCAGGTCCAGAGCCAAGGAATTTGGCCTGGAACCTGATTTTATAGAAAAAAATGACCTACACATCCATGTCCCAGCAGGAGCCACACCCAAGGATGGACCTCAGCAGGCATTACCATCTGTGCAGCCCTGGTTTCCAGCTTAAGTGGCAAAAGCCTTCCTGGAGATACAGCCATGACCGGAGAAATTACCTTACGAGGTAGGGTCCTGCCTGTGGGTGGCATCAAGGAAAAATCCTGGCTGCTGTGACCTATGGTTTAAAACAAGTGATTATTCCCAAGAAAAACCTAAAGGACCTGGAAGAAATCCCCAAAGAACTAAGGAAAAAGATTAAAATAAAAAGCGTAGAGCACGTAGATGAACTCTGGACAATTCTGGGCTTAAAATAAACCAAAGCCCCCTTTAAAGGGGGCTTTTTTTACCAATTTTCTACATCTCTAGCTATTTCCTTGTATAAGTCTGATAAAAGGACAAAACCTATAACTTTGCCTCCTTCTTCTACTACTGCCCTTCCCCGTCTATAATCCACAAAGGTTTCCATTACCTTGGCCAAGGGGTCTTTGGGTTTTAATCTTGGCACATCCTTTTGAATAATATCTTTGATTCCCACTTGCGAACAAATCCGACAAGCCCTGGTAAAGGCTTTATCCCAGTTTACATCTTCATCCCACAAACTGCTTTCCTGTAATAAACAAGGACCCAAGGCCTGCAAAATATTCCACATGGAAATAACACCTAAGAATTTTTTTTCCTTGGAAAACACCAAGACACAGTTTAGCTCTGGATATTTCTCATTATATTCTTTAAGCGTTTTAATCACCTGAGTTAAGCTGGCATCTTCCTCTACAAAAGGAAAATCATCCCGCATAATATCCCACACCCTTTTTCTAAGTAACATAAATACTCCTCCTTCTTTTTTCCTGACCTTTGATTAACACAAAAAAATATCTCTCTCAAGAAAGAGCTTTAGACCTTTTCTTTTTTTTAAAAGTAAATTAACCTTCTCCTCCATGCAAAAAGAAAAGATTCGTTATACCTTTATTCCCACCAGTTTAGGCCTGGTAGCCATAGCCAAAAGCCAAAAGGGGATTTGTTTTTTAGGCTTGGGAGAAAGAGAAGTCTTAGAAAAAGAAATCAAACACTTTTTTCCTCAAGCTAATTTAGAGCAATTAGACCCTGCTTTTCTGGAGAAACTAACCTACCAAATAGAAAATCCTCAAAAACAACTTAGCTGGCAGTTGGATATGCAAGGTACTGCCTTTCAACAAAAGGTCTGGTCCATTCTGCTTACCATACCACCAGGACAAACCAGGACCTATTCCTGGCTAGCCCAGCAAGTGGGCAATCCCAGGGCCATACGCGCTGTAGCCAGGGCCTGCTCTCAAAATAAAATAGCCATCCTTATCCCCTGCCATAGAATTATAAGAAAAAACGGGAAGATAAGTGGGTATAAATGGGGAAGTGAACTAAAAAGAAAACTTATCCTAAAAGAAAAAAACAGTTACCTCTTAAACCCTGAAACATAATAATCTGGCAGTATTTAAATCAATTTATTTTGCTCTTTCTTGATTATTTTCCCCATTCTTACTACTATTAACTAAATTACTCTCAAGGCTTTACCATGTCCTGGTATAAAAAAGAAAAAAAAGAAGTTCTAAAGCAGTTAAACACTTCCCTTTCTGGCCTTAGCTTGCAGGAAGCAGAAAAGCGCCTGCAAGTTTTTGGGCCCAATGAAATTGAAAAATCAGAAACAATAAATCTATTTAAACTGGTTATAGAACAAGTTAAAAGCCCGCTCATTTATATCTTGATTGTAGCTGGAATTGTTACCTTTTCACTTGGCCATTTTATTGATGGCATTGTTATTTTCTCAGTGATTATTCTAAATGGACTAATAGGTTTTATTCAGGAATATAAGGCAGCCAAAAGCGTCTTAGACCTCCAAAAGCTGGTCAATGTAGAAAGTACTGTCCTTAGAGAAGGGCAAAAAATCAGCCTGGATAGCAAAGCCTTGGTGCCAGGCGATATAGTGGTGCTAAGTTCTGGCGACAAGGTGCCAGCAGACATAAGATTGCTGGAGAGCAAAAGTCTGTATGCTGACGAGTCCATATTAACTGGCGAATCTCTTCCCAGTTTAAAAGAAAGTGAATTTACAGCCAACTCCAGGCTACCTCTTGCTGAACAAAAAAATATGCTTTTTATGGGCACCTGGATAACCAAAGGTCGCGGACTGGGAGTAGTGGTAGAAACAGGGGCCAATACTGTTTTGGGAAACATTGCAGCCAAGACCAAAGCCAGCCAGCTTACTAAAATTCCCATTCAACAAAAAATAGATTCCTTAGGTAATAGACTAGGGCTACTGGTTTTGGGCTCTGCCCTTTTAATTACCATTGCAGGTCATCTAAAAGAAATTCCTCTAACGGAAATTTTTCTTACAGCTGTAGCTGCTGCTGTGGCCACCATACCTGAAGGACTGCCTATTGTGGTAACCATCGCTCTAGCCATAGGAGTTAACCGCATGGCTAGACAAAATGCTATTATTCGTACCTTGCCCACAGTGGAAACCTTAGGCAGCACTACGGTTATTTGTTCTGACAAAACAGGGACTCTTACCAAAAATCAAATGACCACCAAACTTATCTTTGATGGTCAACATACCTATGAGGTAGAAGGGTCTGGTTATGAGCCAAAGGGTAGAATTTTACATGAAAAAATGCCCCTTAAGCCAGAAGAAGAAACAAGGGTAAAAAATATCTTGCGCATTGGCTTACTCTGCAATGAATCCAGGCTAATTTTCCAGGATAATAGCTACCAGGTACAAGGCGACCCCACTGAAGGGGCTTTGCTTATAGCAGCCTTAAAAGCGGGTCTTTTGCTGGAAGAGGAACAAAAAAAATATCCTCTTCTGGACATATTGCCCTTTGAATCAGAAAGGGGATACATGGCCACTTTACATCAGGGAGAAGAGAAAAATATCCTTCTCTTAAAGGGAGGATTGGAACATCTTCTTAAAATTTGCACCAATTGCCTCTTGGAAGAATCCTTTCCCCAAAAAGCTTTTAGTGAAGCAGAAAAAAGTTTTGCTTCCCAAGGTCTTAGAGTTTTAGCCTTTGCCTACAAAGAACTTCCCAGGGATGTTCATAAAATCAGAACCCAGGACCTAGAAAGTGGACTAATCTTTGCTGGCTTACAAGGTCTCATAGACCCCCCTCGAGAAGAAGCCAAACAGGCCATTAAGGAATTGAAAAAGGCTGGAGTGCGCATATTGATGCTCACAGGAGATCAAGCCCTCACAGCCAAAAGTATCGGAGAGCAACTTGAACTGGCAGAAAAAAATACTTCAACCCTAACAGGAATTGAATTGGAAAGTTTATCTCCAGAAGAGTTAAAACAAAAACTAAAAGAAACCACCATTTTTGCCAGAGTTTCTCCAGAGCATAAACTCCAGATTGTCAATTTACTCAAAGAACAAGGAGAAATTGTAGCGGTTACCGGCGATGGAGTAAACGACGCTCCAGCCCTAAAAAGCGCTCACATTGGAATTGCCATGGGTAAATCAGGCACTGATGTGGCCAAAGAAGCTGCTGACATGGTCATCCTGGATGACAATTTTGCTAGCATTGCCTATGCTCTGAAAGAAGGGCGCATTGTATTTGACAATATTCGTAAAGTCATATTTTTTCTCCTACCTACAGGCATAGCTGCTGTTATTTCCATTCTGTTAAGCTTACTTTTAAATTTACCCATTCCTTATCTGGCAGTTCAGCTGCTCTGGATAAATCTGGTCACCAATGGTTTACAGGACATAGCCTTGGCCTTTGAACCTGGAGAGAAAAATATTCAATACCGTGCACCCAGGCCACCTAAAGAACCAATTATCTCTTCTTTACTCCTTCAAAGAACCATCCTGGTAGCTATAACCATTGGTTTAGGAGTTATTTTTAATTTTTATTTAGCCTTAAAACAAGGTTATCCTCTGGAGGAAGCCAGAAGCGTAGCCATGACCACAATGGTATTTTTCCAATTTTTTCAAGCCCTAAATTCCAGGTCAGAAACTCTTTCCCTGTTTAAACTGAACCCCTTTAACAACCCCTTTCTGTTCTACAGCTTAATTGTAGCCTTTTTATCTCAACTGGCAGTACTCTATACTCCCTTTCTTAAACAGATATTTAGGACTACCTCTCTTAGTCCAAACCAATGGCTTATTATCCTCCTCACTTCTTTGAGCGTAATTCTGGTGGTAGAAATGGACAAACTCATACGCGCAAAACTTAAAACCAAACAATAACCTGATTTTCTCTTAACCCTTTCTCCAGGTTTTAATTTTACAATTCTGTTATTTTAAAACCTAAAAACCCTACTAATTTCTACATATTTTTTACATTTTTGCATAAAATTATTACCCGGCCCAGAAAGAAATTCTTTTATTTCAATAAGTTATACTCCTGGCCCTTTTATTGCTTTTAAGAAAATAAGCAATATTTAAATCAGGAGGTGGAGAGTGTTTAAAAAAGCAGGGTGGTTTTTATTTTTAGTCTTAATCTTAAGTAGTCCTTCTCTAGCCTGGGCTGAAGACAGTTTTTTAACCCAGGACAGGGCCAATATTCTCTGGACTTTGTTGGCAGCCATTTTGGTTATGTTTATGCAAGCTGGCTTTGCCATGGTAGAGGTTGGTTTTACCAGAGCCAAAAACGCTGGCAATATCCTGATGAAAAATCTTATTGATTTTGCCTTTGGTTCTATTTTGTTTTTTCTTCTGGGGTTTGGGCTTATGTTTGGAACAGATGTGGGTGGAATTGTTGGAACTTCTCTCTTTGGTCTAAAAGGAGTTAATTTTGCCAGTGGTGGTGCCTGGATACTTACCTTCTGGTTTTTCCAGTGTGTATTTTGCGCTACAGCTTCCACCATCATCTCTGGAGGCGTGGCTGAGCGCATGAAGTTTCCTGCTTATGTCATTGTTTCCATAGTGGTCAGTGCCCTTATCTATCCCCTTTTTGGGCACTGGGCCTGGGGAAGTCTGCTCCTGGGAGATGAGGGTTCTGGCTGGTTAGAAGGCCTTGGTTTTATTGACTTTGCTGGTTCCACAGTGGTCCATTCCATTGGCGGTTGGTTGGCTTTAGCTGGTGCTCTTCTTTTAGGGCCCAGGACTGGGAAATATACTCCAGACGGAACATCTAAGGCCATTCCAGGACACAACATTCCCTTAGCTGGTTTAGGGGTTTTTATCCTCTGGTTTGGCTGGTTTGGTTTTAACCCTGGAAGCACCACTAGCGTGGATGGGACTATTGGCTATATTGCTGTAAACACCAACTTGGCTGCAGCTGCAGGTGTAATTGGGGCCATGCTTGCTGCCTGGCTAAGATTTGGCAAGCCTGATGTCTCCTTTAGCTTAAATGGAGCCCTAGCTGGTTTGGTGGGTATTACTGCTGGCTGTTATGAAGTATCACCTGTAGGTTCAATCCTCATAGGTCTTATGGCTGGAATATTATGTGTGATTTCTGTGGAATTTTTGGATAAAAAACTAAAAATAGATGACCCAGTGGGTGCAGTTTCTGTACATGGCGTGTGTGGAGCTTTGGAACCCTGGCTGTGGGTTTCTTTGCTGCTCCAGGGTTTGGCGATGCAACCGGGGTTTTCTATGGTGGAAGCTTTAAACTGGTTGTCACTCAATTTATTGGTGTGGCCAGTGGTTTTCTCTGGGCTTTTGGTTGCGGCTTAATACTCTTTGGTTTGCTTAAGAAAAGCATGGGCATTCGAGTAAGCAAGGAAGAGGAAATTAAGGGCCTGGATATCGAGGAACACGGAATGGAAGCCTATCCCAGCTTTCAGATTTTTACTACTGAATAAAGCCAAAAGGAGTACAGTCTTATGAAACTAGTTATAGCTTACATTCGGCCAGAAAAATTAAATGACGTAAAAGAAAAACTTTACGCTGCTAAAATATACAACATGTCTGTTACCAATGTTTTGGGTAGTGGCAGGCAAAAGGGGTTTACCGAAACTTACCGAGGAGTTTTAAAAGAAGTAAACCTTCTCAAAAAGGTTCGCCTGGAAATTGGGGTTAATGAAGACTTTGTCCAACCCTGCTTAAAAGCCATCCAGGAAGGGGCTTATACTGGCAAAGAAGGAGATGGCGTAATCTTTGTGCTGGAAATAGCTGAGGCCTTACGCATTCGAACTGAAGAAACAGGACCTCAAGCTATGGGCTAACACCTCCCCTAAAAGTCTCTCTTCTCGGTTAAAGCCAGGACCAAAATCCTGGCTTTAACTTTTACCTACACTCAACAAATAAAGAGTACTTTCTTCTTCTCCATTTATTTGCAAAATATTATCTACCTCTTCATCAAAAAAAGCTGCCACTGGGCAGGCACCCAATCCCAGGTGAGTTGCTGCAAGCAAAATATTTTGCGCAATATGCCCGGCATCCAGCAAAATATACCTGAGCCCTCTATGGCCGTATTTAATCATATTCCTTCTAAAAACTGCACTAAGGACAATATTAAAGGCAGCCTTGCCCACAAAACCCTGGTCCAGACAGGCTTTAGCCAGGTTTGAAGAAAAATCTCCTTCTCTTTTCTGTTCCAGTTTAAATTTCTCTGGTTCAAAAAAGTACACTCCAGGCTCCAGGTCGCTCACCTTTCTGGCCACCACATAAAGCTGACAGGGATAAAGTGCTCCAGCAGAAGGAGCAGTTTTTAAGGCATAAAATCCTGCTCTCCCACTTACTCCATACCCAGCATAAAGGAGATAACTAAGGGTTTTTAAGTCTACAAACTCATCTTTAAACCTTCTTTGAGACCTCCTCTTTTTTACTAATTCTAAAAAGTCGTCCTGTTGCGGTGCAGGAAGAAAAATTTCTGCTACCTGGTCTTCTGTCTTCTTTTTTTCCGGGCCAATTCGCAAAGGCTCCCAGAAGGGAAGCTCTTCTCTTTTAAACTTTGTTTTTTGCCAGTATTGCCAGCCCCAAGATTTTTTTAAATCAGGCATATTTACACTCCTTGGCTTTTTCTTTATCTAATTTAAAATAAGAGTTTTTTAAGGAGCTTAAAAATGAAAGTAGTTTCCCTTTTAGGAAGTCCCAGAAGAAAAGGCAATAGCTCTACTTTAGCCGACTTTTTCACTTCCCTCTTGCAGGCCAAAGGCGCAGAAGTAAGCACCTATCACTTAAATGGCCTCACCTACAAGGGCTGCCAGGCCTGCTTTGCCTGCAAAACCAGGCTGGAGCACTGCATTGGCGAAGACGACCTAAAACCTGTGTTACAAAAAGTAGCTGACTCAGACCTTTTGGTACTGGCCTCACCCGTGTATTTTGGCGAAGTATCAGCCAGCTAAAGGCTTTTATAGACAGAACCTTTTCCTTCCTAAGACCAGATTATGCCACCAACAAAGAAGTCAAAACCCGCTTGCAACCTGGGAAACATCTAGTTTTTATCCTTGTACAGGGACATCCCAAGGAAAAACTTTTCGCTGATATCTATCCTCGTTATAGTTACTTCTTTAACTGGCTGGGCTTTACCCACTCCCATCTTTTACGGGTATGTGGACCTTATGCCAAAGGAGATATAGAAAGCTATCCAGAGATCTTTGACCAGGCCAAAGAACTGGCCAACAAACTTTTGCCTTAAACTACACGCACTGCTCAAGATAACTTCTGGCTACTTCATCTTCTGAGGCGTAAGGTAGAAAACACTCTCTGGCCTTTTCTTTTTGGCCCAGATTAAGCAAACTTACCCCCAGACAAATTCTTAAGTGCTTGCTCTGGGGGAAATAGGCTAAGCCCTTTTCTCCCAGCACCTTGGCCGTATGATAATCCCCTCTTTTCTGAGCCAAAATAGCCAGGCCTAAAAAGGCTCGCTCATTTACCTGAAACTCTAAAGACCTGACAAAAAGCTCCCAGGCTACTTGCAAGGAGTCTTTTACTTCCTTGCGCTTGGCATAATCTCCATGACTAAAGGTCATGCCCAACCTGGAATAAAAATCAGCATGATAGGGGAAAAAACTTTTATCCTGCTGCTCAACCCGGGTTTCCAGAACATATCTCCCCAGGTTGCCATAAAAATAATTTTTCAGTTTTTGTCCCCAGCCAAGAACCTCTTGCGCCTCTAGTTGCTTATCCACTTCAAAATAGAGTAAGTCTTCTCCTTCCTTTTCCCACACTGAAGCATCTATCTTGCCTTGCTGCCACAATTGTTCGTAGAGTTTGGTCCCAGGAAACACATGTAAGACATAAAAAATGGCATTAAGGGGCTTTGTCTTTTCTATAAATTCAATACTCCTATCTATACTCTTTTCACTTTCCCCTGGATTTCCATAGATAAAATAGGCCCTGGGTAAAATGGAATATTTTTTACATAGTTCAAACGCCTCTCTGGCATCCTCCAGGGTTATATTTTTATTTAGTTTTTTCCGGATATCTTCATCTCCACTTTCAATGCCAAAGCTTATTTGAATACATCCAGCCAACCGCATGGCTTTTACTATTTCTTCATCCAGAGCATCTACCCTGGAAATGGCAAACCAGTTAATATTTAACTTTTCCTTTTTAATCTTTTCACAAACGCTTAGAACCAGATCTTTTTTTAAAGTAAAGGTGTCATCAGAAAAATAAAAAAAGTTTACCCCCTTTGCCTTTAAAAGCTTCAATTGCTCTACAAAATAATCTGCAGAATGAAAGCGGACCTTTCTCTGCCAAAACTTAGGTGAAGCACAAAAAACGCAGTTATAAGGACATCCCCTTCCCAATAACACATGATTATAGGTAAAATACCTGGCTGGATTGGGCAAAGAATCCAAATCTTCAATAAACTCGGCCTCTGGAGTTATAATAATTTTGCCTTCTTGCTTAAAGGCAAGTCCTTTTATTTGCCTTAAGTCCTGCTTATCTTCCAGCGCCTTTAATAGGTTTAAAAAAGTAAGCTCACCTTCCCCCCTGATTACAAAGTCAACTTCTGAATGAGCCAAAAAGTATTCACTCATAAAAGTGGCTGCCACTCCTCCCACCACAATATGCGCAGAGGGCAAAAACTCCTTTACCCATCTGGCCCATTTTAACACATTGACCCTGTTGGCATTAAAAGCTGAAAACCCCACCACATCTGGCAGTTCTCTTCTTAAAACCTTTTCTACAGCTTGAGGACTTAGCTCCAGTTCGTGCCCATTAAGCAAGCTAACCTCAAAACCCTTTTCCTTAAGAAAAGCACCCAGATAATAAAGGCCTATGGGCATCACCAGATGGTCTTCATCCTGGGGCCTGGCATAAAAACAGGGAGGATAAACCAATAAAACCTTTTTCATTTTTCCCAGTCTGGATTTTCTAAAAACTCAGTTTTAAAGCCATTTTTTTGCAAAAATCTCTGTAAGTAAACACTATCTTCTGCCTTTTCATATTTGCCCACGACCAGTTTCAGCCAATTTTTCCTATCCCAAATCCAAACATATTCCTGCAAAACAATGCCCAAATGACTTAACTTTTCTCGTATCTTTTCCCTATACTTTTCTCTGATCTCAAAGTCCCTGTCTTTGAGCTTGGGACCTACAATAAGCAAATAGCCCATCCCTAAACATAAGTCCTTGGATTTTGACCAAGTAAACAAAAGACCTCATAGGTAATGGTCTGCCACCACTTCGCCAATTCTTCTGGCAAAATTTTGTTTCTTCCCGGGCCACCCAAAAGATAAGCCCATTCTCCAGGCTCCACTCCAGGGACATTACTTATATCCACCACAATCATCTGCATGCAAACCCGACCTAAAACAGGACACCTCTTATCCTTTATACATACCCAGCCCCTATTGGAAAGGCGTCTGGAATAATTGTCAGCATAGCCCACTCCTACCACTGCCACGGTTAAATCCCTAGGAGCAACAAAGGTCTGGCCATAACTTACACTCTGACCTTTTTTTAAGGTATGGAGGTGTAAAATGGGTGCCTTAACGCTCATACCACTCTCTAACCCCTCTCCCAGGGACTCAAGCCTGGTCCCATAAAAGGGATTGCTCCCATAAAGCCCAATCCCAGGCCTTTGCACCTCATAATGAAGCTCTGGATAGGCCAGTATTCCGGCAGAATTGGCCAGGGTCTTTTGCAAGTAAAAGCCCTGTTTTTGCCAGAACTCAGCTACCCCTTCAAAAATATTTTTTTGCTCCCTGACAAAAGAACTCTCCAGGACATCAGCACTGGCCAAATGAGAGGCAAGATATATGGGTTTTAGCCACTGACTGGCTCTAATTATTTCCAGAATTTTTTCTGAATCTTCTGGCTTAAACCCCAATCTGGCCATACCTGTATCGTATTTTAAGGCCAGAGCTACCTGCTTTTTTCCCTGGCAGCCAGTTCTTGTAAACGCAACAATTGTTCAAAATTGTAAACAAAGGGAATAATTTGCTCTTCTAAAATAAGCTCGTAATCCCTGGGAAACACAGGACCTAAAAGGGAGATAATCTCCCCTTCAAAGGGAGCTAACCTTAAAACCACAGCCTCTTCTACACTGCCCACAGCAAAGGCCTTGGCTCCTGCCCTAGCAAAAGAAAGGGCCACAGGCACCAGCCGTGGCCATAGGCATCTGCCTTGATTACTGGAATGGGATTTAAGGCCCTTTTTTTAAAAAAGAGATAATTTCTGGTTAGTTTTTTAAGGTCAATCTCAACCTGGAGCAAGTTATACCAGATAGACATCTCTCTACCCTTTACTTTGCCAGCTTCTTTAACAGCCAGGCATATTCTGACCCAGTACCTGCATGGTTCTTATTCCTTCCTCATCCTTTAAGACCTCTTTTTTCTCTCGCCCCACTCCCAAATTCCAATAACTGGAGCCTGGAATAATCATCTGGGCAAAGGTAAAAAAGGTATTTAGGGCCTGAAATACAGGAATAGCTCCGGCCCTGCGTACAGCAACCACTGCTGCTCCAACCTTTCTCTTAAACATATCGTCATTGGCTCTGGAGACCATACCTGCCCTGTCAATTAGGGCTTTCATCTCTGTGCTTACATTACAAAAGTAAGTAGGCGAACCCAGCAAAATGCCATCTGCTTCTACCATTTTGGCAATGCATTCATTGATAAAATCATCTATACTACATCTTTTATTTTTTTTCTTAAAACACTTATAACAGGCTATACATCCTCTTACCTTTTGCTTGCCTACCTGAATAAGCTCTGTGGAAATGCCTTCTTTTTCCAGTTCCTGCAAAACAATATTTAATAATTCAAAGGTATTACCATCTTTACGAGGACTACCGTTAAAAGCCACTACCTTCATTTGTCTACCTCCTTTTTCATTCCTCACAAAAATTACCTCACCCCAGGACTCAATGCTAAACAATAGCTCAGGCAAACTCAAGGAGGAAAAAAAGGTAAATTCCTCTTACTCTTTCTTATCCTCTGCCTTTGTATTTACAACCTGCCCTTTCCTGCTTAGAATATCAAAAGAAGATAACCTGGTTTTATCTTTTTTACTAGACCCGGGTTATTTTCCAGGCAGAGGCCTAAAAGTTTATAACTTAACTAAATTAAAAAGGTTTTAGGAGTAATTTATGGAACAAAAAATATTTAATCTGGGACTAAGTATTGATGGTACTTCCCTCTATTTAATTTTAGCAGCCCTCCAAAGCGAAGATAAACCCCTGACCATGGAAAATATAAAACCCCGCTGGCTCGCTCCAGAAGAAAAACTTACGGAAAGTATTACTGAACTAAAAGCCCATCAGGTAATATCTACGATAGGAGAAAACGTTATCCTGCGTCCAGCCACAGAATGGCAAAAGCCCAAACACAGCTAAAAAACCTTACTTAAACCCAGGAGAGGCCTTTTAAAGCCTCTCCTTTTTTTATTGTAGCATGGAAGTAACTACTTTTATTTTCCCCTTGGTTAAGCTTATCTTTTATGTCTCCCTGGGAGTCTTTATTGGCAATCTCATTGAAGGGCTAAACTGGACTCGTTTTTTGGCCAAGTTAGCCTATCCTCTGATAAAATTGGGACATCTAAAGGACATTTCTGGAGCCAGTTTTTCCCTTGCCTTTTTTTCAGGTATAAGTGCCAACACCATGCTGGCAGAAGCCTATGAACAGGGAAAACTTGGCCGCAAAGAACTTATCCTCTCCAATCTCTTTAATTCCCTACCCACCTATTTTTTACACTTACCCACCACCTTTTTTATTATTGCTCCCTTTATCAAAGAGGCCACTTATCCCTACTTTTCTTTAACTGTGGGAGCAGCTTTTTTTAGAACCATACTTATTGTCCTTATTGCCAGGTTTATTCTACCCAAACCTGAAGACATATGCCTTTCCTGCCACCTTACCGAAGAAAAGATGAATTTTAAAACTATTCTAAAAAAGACCTGGAAACGCTTTCAAAAAAGGTTCAAAAAATTCTTCTCTATACCCTGCCCATTTATACCTTATTTAAGGTGCTAGCCCATTATAACTTTTTTCACTGGCTGGAGCAAAAAATGAGCTTTATGCTCAAGTTTTTAACTTGGTTTCCAGCCAAGGCCTTGAGCGTGGTGGTTTTGCAGATGGCAGCAGAATTCAGCGCTGGAGTGGCTGCAGCCGGGGCTTTACTGGAAGCCAGGGCCTTGAGTGTAAAAGAGATTGTACTTGCTCTTATGATAGGAAATATCCTCTCCTCACCCATAAGGGCCATTAGACACCAGTTTCCCTACTATGCAGGCATTTACAAACCTCAAACAGCTGCTCTACTTATCCTTTTTAATCAAAGCCTTAGGGTTGTTAGTCTTGCCCTGGCCCTGTTTCTGTATTATTCTTTTTTTTAAACCCACAACCTTAAAAAAAGGAGCTCTCCATGCAAAAAATCCTCTTAAGTTTACTGAGTCTTTTTTTACTTACAGCCTGTATGGCCACCCATCCTTTGCCTCAGCCAAGACAGGTGGTCAACCCAGCCAAAGTGGAAGGCAGCATTATTACTCCCCACTGGGAAATAGCTGCCCTGCGCTATGAATACCAGGGACAGGGATTAAACTACACCAAAGCAGGTTTACTTCCCGTACTTCTGGTTTTTAAAAACAAAAGCGAAAAAAGTCCTTATGTCCTACGAGAAGAAGTACACGGTATTTCCTCTACTCAAGGAGAATTTTTACCCTATACCAACCAGGAAGCAGTGCGCCTGGTCTTTGCCTCTGAAACCTTTAAACAAACCACCAAAAATGCCCTTAAATCTGGTGGCTTTGGCGCCATAATTGGAGCAGGTTTAGGCGCTATCCTGGCTGCCCTGGGTGGGGACAATCCTGTAGCTGGAGCTGCAGTAGGCGGAGCAATTGGGGGCACAGCCCTGGGAGTAAGCTCTGTACCAGATGCAGAAAGGAAACTCCAAAAAATCGTGCAGGAAGAAATTACTACCTATGCCTGGAAAGAAGATCCCATCCCACCTCTAATGACTAAAATGGGCTATATCTATCTGCCTGGAGAAAAGGACATTCAAGAAGTGCTCATCACTGTAAGAACCTTGCAAGGGGAATTGATGACCTACAAACTACCCATTATTTCCCACCTAAAAGACCAACTAAAAACATAGCCCGGGTTTTAATTTTGCCTTTTAAAAATTAAAACCCGGCTTTTCTTTTTTAACCGCCTAACTTCCTAGAATAAATAAAAATAAGCTTCCCCCTTGCAATTTAAATTTTAATTACCTAAATTAAAATTTATGCCCACCAGCAATTCCTTAAAAAAGCAAATAATCAAATACACTATCATTCAAACCTTTCTCCTTATCTCCATTATATCTCTTATCTCAGGTTATATTCTTTATCAAAGCGAACTAAAAAATGCTAAATTATTCTTACAGGAAAGTAATAAAAGCATACGCATATTTATCCAGGGATACTTTAAAGAAATTGTTGATAGCATAAAAATACTTTCCAAAAACAGAAAAGTTATTGAATATCCTTACTTATCAGAGCAAGAAAGGTCTGAGGTTTTGAAATTATACAATGATTTTGAAGAAGCCAATGAACACATTCACTATATTTATTCTGGATATACTAACAAGATTTTAGCCATAAATAATTACACCCCTCCAGACGGTTTTGATTTAACTAAAAGGCCCTGGTACAGGGCTGTTATGAACAATCCGGCCAGGAATAAAATGGTAGTTGGCCTACTATACAAAGAAGCAAAAAGTAAAGAATGGATTTTATCTACTGTAAAAATACTGGAAAGTCCTCAACATGGCTTTACTGGAGTTGTGGCTATAGATAGTCATAGTAGATATATTAGCAATTTACTTCAGGACAATAAAACTCCCTATAAGTCTACCTACAGCTATGTTACTACTGCAAAAGGTAAGCTCATTGTTCACCCCAATCAAAAAATAGTTGGAACCAATCTTTTACAATTAATCAACCTCAACCAGCCCCCTCTGGCCAATACCTTTTTTGAGTATCAATACCAGGGTAAAACCAAAATAGCCTATGTAAGCCAGGATCCACTCACCCGCTGGCTAATCTTTACTGCTGTAGAAAAAAAGGACCTTGTAGTTCCTATTCTGAAAAAAATAGAGATTTATTTTTTAGTTTTGAATTTAACCCTTATACTTTCTGCTTATATAACTATAGTTATATGGTTTAAAAAATTTATAGAACAAATAAAAATTCTAAAAAGGCGTATAGAAGAGATAGTAAAAAAGAAAAATCCTTCCTCTAATCTCAAAATGCCCAACAATGAAATAGGAGAAATTGCCAGGTCAATAGAAAAAATAACTGATACTGCCCTTTATATAGAGCAAAAAAATTAGAAAGGGCTTATACCAAGATAAAAATTAAAAACATCGAATTACAAAAAATTGCTTCTTATGATTTCTTAACAGGAATATTTAATCGAAAAAAATAGAAGAAGCTTTGAATAATGAATACGAAAAGTTTTTACGCTACCAGCAAAAATTTTCCCTCATTCTCTTTGATATTGATAACTTCAAAAGCATCAATGACAACTTCGGACACAAAGCAGGAGATAAGGTGCTAAAAGAAGTGGCTTCTCTAGTAAAAATAATATTCGTAAAATAGACCTTTTTGGCCGATGGGGAGGAGAAGAGTTTTTGCTCGTAGCACCCAACACCACACTCTCTCAAATAAAAAACCTGGCAGAAAAATTATGTCATCTGGTGGCCAAGTATGACTTTGGGTTTAAGCAACCTGTTACCATTAGCCTGGGCTTTGCCCAAATTAAAACCGGAGAGACTGTAGAAGAGCTTATAAAAAGAGTAGACAAATACCTCTACCAAGCCAAAAAGGCAGGAAAAATCAGGCCCGGGAGAAGTAATTAAATATTTTTTTAACTTGACTTTAATATTTAAAAACTTTTACAATAAACGAAACCAATGATATTTTTCTAAAAAAGGAGAATGTACATGTCTAAGGCAAAGGGGAGTAAGGTTTTATTCTTAGTTGCTATAACCTTTTTGTTTATTACCATTGGAATTAGTACCTATTTATCTATTCAAACTAACAATTTTTATTCTTACCTGTCTATTGGTTTTGGAGTTTTTACTTTAATTCTACTCCTTATTCTTTATAAAAAAGAAGGAGATAATTTGTCTTTAGACTTAAAAAAAGAGTCAATTTCTATTGATCAGGAAAAAGAAAAACTTTTATCTTATTTTAAAAGAAGTAAGCAAAGGTAGGTTTCAACGCACTTTAAAACTAGACAATCTGGATAGCAAAGATATAGAAAAGAATTTTAATTCCATGTTATCCTTTATTACAGGCATACTAAATTCTCTAGAAGATCAAAATAAAATTCTAACCGAAGTAAAAAACTTCATTAATAAATTTAGCGAACAGATAAACTTACAGGTAAGTCATACAGAAGAAATAGCTCACGAAGTGGATGCAATGGCCACTCAATCCCAGCAGGATGCAGAAGCCATTTACACCTCCATGCAGGACATGTCCACAGCCACAACTGAAATCGCAGAATCTGTAGCCAAAACAGCAGAAATGGCAGCTAACACTCAGCAAGAAGCCCTTACCACTTCTGCAAACATCCAAAAATTAGCTGAGAGTTCCAAAAACATTGGAGAGGTTATTGCTGTAATCAGAAATATTGCCTCCCAGACCAATCTTTTAGCATTAAACGCCACCATTGAAGCAGCCAGGGCAGGAGAGGCTGGCAAAGGTTTTGCCGTGGTAGCCAATGAAGTAAAAGAGCTGGCCAAACAAACAGCCAATGCCACTGAAGAAATCACCACCATGATTGAAGAAATCCAAAAAGACATCGAGGCCAGTGTGGCTTCAGTGGAATCTATTACTCAAAAGGTAAAAGAGGTAAATGACCTGGCCAATACCATTGCCAGTGCCACTGAAGAACAGACTGTAACCATGGCAGATATTACCACTAATGTGCGTAGAACCACAGAAGCTGCCCAAAAGGTTAAAGAAAGCTCAGAAAATCTCCTACAGTTTGCCAAAAATTTTGTGGAAATTTTACCTCAAGTAAGCCTGATTCAAAGGTCTGTAGAGCGCTTAAACAAATCCAACAACCTTATCTTAAGCAAGGTAAGTATCAATCCTGCTCTAGCCAATGATTTAAGTTTATCTATAGATGACGCCTCTAAGATAAGAGACATCATCTTTAAACATCTTGCCTGGGCAAATGGAGTACTCAAGGGCATTGTAACTAATACTCCTCCTCAAGTGGAAACCGACCCTGCCAGGTGCGCTCTGGGAAAATTTTTAAAGAGTTATACTCCTCAAACTAAAGAAATAAAAAACATTTTAGACAAATTATTGCCTATTCATGAAAAATGCACACTGCAGCCATTAAATTAAAAGAATACATCCAGAATCAGGAAAACCCCCTCGTCATCCTCAATTATTCACAAGAGGAAATTCTTCCCTATTTAAATAATACGTTAGAATTGTTGGATAGATGGTTTTTCTTAAAAATAGAAACTCCAGAAGAAGAAACAGATTTTATGCCCTGGAATAGCTCTCTTAGCCTGGGCATTTCCAGTATTGATAAACAACATCAAAAACTGGTGGCACTAATTAACGAGTTGGCCAGGGCCTTAAGTAAAGGAGAAAAACAGGCGAGCAAAAAAATCTTAGAGGAACTGGTAGACTACACGGTTTATCACTTTGGTTATGAAGAAAAGCTCTTTAACCAGTTTAAATACCCTCAGGAGCAAGAACATAAAACCATTCATAAGCGCCTGGTAGAGCAGGTGCAAGACTTTGTTAAAAAGGTAGAAGAAGGAGACTATTCTATAGCTGATGAACTCTTAAACTTTTTAAAAGACTGGTTAACCAATCACATAGGATTTACAGACAAAAAGTATGCTCCCTTCTTTAAAGAGCACAACATAGACTAGAGACCTTTCTTTTTACAGCTTGCATTAGTTCAGGCAGGGAATAAAAAACCCTGCCTGTTGTTTTTTGGGGTCTATTGATTAAAAGTAGTTTTACCTCACTTAATCTGCATCCAAAAAGTTTTTCCTGAAAGCTAATACTGTGCCCAACATCTTTACTAACTACCACTTCCACCCCCAATTGGTCCAAAAGTTCCTGCCAGGACCTGGCCTTTAAAAAGGGTGGTAAGGCTAAAATTCTTTTTTCCGGAATGCCTAAGGCTTTAGCCTGGGCAAAACTTTGAGGTAAAACCTTAAGATAAAAATCAACCTCTTCTTTTTGCAAAAGGGGTAAATATTGCGCCAGATTTTTATACCCACAGTTAAAAGAAAGCTTTTCTTTAACTGCCAGAGCTTTTCTCTGGCTTCCAGATGACTATCCACCCTCATTACTTCCAGACCGCTAAAATCTGCCTGCGGCCTAAGATAGGAAAACAAAGGCAAAGAACAGAGAGTACATACTTCCCAGGCCAGCTGGCTAATCTCACAAGCAAAGGGATGGGTTGCATCCACCACAGCCAGAATACCTTCCTGCCTGAGAAAGGCCAAAAAACTATCTTTAGTCAAAGGCCCGGTTATTCTCTCCACAGGAAAGGGCAACTTCAATTCCCAGGAAGTAAGGTAGAAAGAATGGGTTCTAAACCCAATTTATCCGCCCAGAAAACAGCTTCTCTGCTTTCTTCTGTCCCGCCTAAAATTAAAATTTTACTCATGTCAAAAAGTCCTTGGCCCAGCGTAACAGATTTAAAATCAATAAAAAGAACCCTTCCATTCTGGATAGCCTCCAGCCCGTACGCATAAAAACCAGTACCAGCCCTACCATACCTACCAGCATCAAGGTGCTGCTATGGGCATGCGCACTTACTTCTAAAGGTTGCAAAAGTCCAGCCAAGCCCAGCACTCCCAAAAGATTAAAAATATCACTTCCAAGTAAGTTTCCAGCAGAAAGTTCATGCTCTCCCTTTAAGGCTGCCACCAGCGAAGTGGCAAACTCAGGCGCAGAAGTGCCAGCAGCCACAATGGTCACCCCAATAACCCATTCTGACACCCCCAGGTACCTGGCAATGCCCACTGCCCCTTCTACTAAAAAGTGTCCTCCTAAAATCACCACCAGAAGGCTTATAATCAGGGTTAGATAGTCTTTCCAGGTGGCTTTACCCAGCTTTAAGTCCACTTCTATTTTTTCACGCTTTCCAAAAAGAAAAAAAAGATAAACAAATAAGCCAGAAAAAGGGTTAATGCCTCCCACCAGGCAAACTTTAAATCCCAAAGGAAAAACAAATACTAATTACAGCCAGCAATAAAACCAGGCCGTCCCTATATACCAGTTTGGGAGAAGTTTTTACTCCTTTAAGTAAGGCTACCCCGCCTAAAATAAAGCCCAGATTAAAGATATTGGAACCAATTACATTGGATACACTGATATCTGCCTGGTGTTTAAAAGCAGCACTTATGGTTACCACAAACTCAGGAGCAGAAGTACCAAAGGCAACCACTGTAAGGCCAATAAGTAAAGGAGATAGTCCCAAAGAATAGGCAATCTTGCTGAGGAATCCACCAGGTTGTCAGCGCCTTTCCACAAAAAACAAGCCCTAAAAAAACACTTAATACATCCCAGCCTACCACTCTACTTACCTATAAGTTCCCTTTTAACTTCTTCTTGCCACCCGGGTTCCTGCCACTTAAAAACCTCTCTGGGCTCTTTAGAAACTTCCAGCACAAAACTTTCCTCTTTTTTCACCACTTTTATGGCCAAATGCTTTTCTTCACTTCTCAGGGCCTTGGGAGCAAAATGAACTAAAAAGGAAGCTGCCTGGCGCAAAACTTCCTGGGGCCAGCTCTTAGGATAAACCCCTAGGGCTATGGGCCCGGGATAATCTGCCAAACGCAACAAGTATTCATCCTGGGCTAATTTTATAAGTTTATCGTTATCTGCTTTATTGCGTCCAATAATCAGCCAATGGTTATCCCACCAAAAATGCCTTCCCCAAAGAGCCAGGTCAAAATACCTAAGCTCAGGCTCCTTTACATACTTTAAAAGAGATGTATAGCGCTTGCCCATCTCCAGGTCAGTTAAAAGGCACCCCCCTGCAGGAGAAGGATAGAGGTAAGACCAAACTCTCTAGCCAGAGCCAACTGCTCTTTTCTTCCTCTCCCCTTTATGCCCAAAAGTTTCTCCCTCTGGACAAGTCCACTTTGCTCTACCTCAGTAGGCTTTAAGTTTAAAGCAGTAAGGGGCCTTAGTAAAATACCTTCAACTCCTGCTTCCCTGGGAATAAGGGGTAAAGTGTCTCTGCGCTGAGACATGGGACGCTGTCCTAGCACTTCGCCTGAAACCAAAAATTTGGCTCCAAATGGAGTTAATAGTTCTTTTGCCTTTTTCAACATTAAAATCTTACAATCAATACAAGGGTTTAAAACTTTACCCAGCCCATATTTAGGCCTTCCTAAAAGCATTTTTAAATATTCCTGCCCAATGTCTAAGGCCAAAAGCTTTAAACCATATTCCTCTTGCCACTTTTCTACCTTGTCCCTGGCTCCAAAAAAGGGGGAATAAAAGTGCAAGCCTAAAATCTTTAATCCTTGTTTTTCCAATAGCTTAATAGCCAAAAGGCTATCTAAACCACCTGAAAACAGGGCCAAGCCATCATATTCCTCCATAAGCAGGGCAAGTGCCAGATTTCCCCTTAAGAGGCAAGAAGAAAAAAGTTAGGCTTACCAAATTTTTTCTTGACATTTAAACCCAAGCCATTAAGAAGTGTTTGCAACTTAAAAATACAAGGAGGAGCAACTTGAAATCCTTAAGAACTCTGCAGGTTAATCAAAGGGCAATAATCAAAGAAATAAAAGCTAGAGGAGAGCTGGGCAGAAGAATTAGAGATATGGGGCTTTTGCCTGGAGTGGAAATCCAGGTAGTGGGTAGAGCGCCCTTAAAAGACCCTGTGGCCCTGCGCTTAAAGGGATTTACTCTCACCTTACGCAATAATGAAGCAGATTATATCCTTGTGGAGGAATTAGATGGATAAAAAGAAACAATTAATTACTGTAGCCCTGGCAGGCAATCCTAACTCTGGTAAAACCACCCTTTTCAACTCCCTGACAGGCTCTAGGCAGCAGGTAGGCAACTATCCAGGCATTACTGTGGAAAAAAAAGAAGGCAGGCTGAAAACAGAGGAAGCAGATATTCATTTTGTAGATCTTCCAGGTACTTACTCCCTTACGGCCTACTCTCAAGAAGAGTTAGTTGCCAGAAACTTTATCTTGGAAGAAAGCCCTGATGTGGTGGTAGATGTAATCAATGCTAACTCTTTAGAGAGAAATCTTTTCCTAGCCATTCAAATACTGGAACTGGGAGCTCCTCTTATCCTGGCCTTAAACATGATGGACGAAGTAAGGGCCCAAGGTCTTACCATAAACACTTCTTTACTCAGCAAAAGATTAAAGGTTCCAGTGGTGGAAACTGTAGCTCGCTATGGGCTAGGGAAAAAAATGCTCATTCAAACCATTATAGAGCAAAGCCAAAACCAAAAATCCTGGACTCCCCTGCAGATTTCCTATGGTCCAGACTTAGACCCTGTTCTGGAAAGGATGAGCCAACTCATTGTAGAAAGTAAGTTCAAATTGGATAAATATCCTCCCAGGTGGTTGGCTTTAAAAATTTTGGAAAATGACGAAGAAATCAAGTCTATTCTCTTAAAGGAAGCTCCAGAGCTCTATAAAAAGCTAAACGCTATTTACCTGGAAGTAAGTGCTCACTGTGAAAAAACCTTAAATACCTATCCTGAGGCAATAATTGCTGACTATCGCTATGGCTTTATCTCCTCTGTACTAAAAGATGTGGTCCAGAAAGATACCCACAGGCAAAGAATCTTACTCTCAGATAAAATAGACAAAGTCCTTACCCATAAGTTTTTAGGGCCTATTATAATGCTTTTGGTGCTCTATACAGTTTACAAACTTACCTTCTGGCTTGGAGAATATCCTCTCGCTGGGTGGAAGGATTCTTTACCTTTTTAGGAGAAACAGCAGACAAACTCCTGCCTCCTGGCCTTTTAAAGTCTCTGGTTATTTCAGGAATAATCGATGGAGTGGGTGGAGTTGTGGGTTTTGTCCCCCTTATTGCCATTATGTTTTTGTTTTTATCCTTTTTGGAAGACTCAGGCTATATGGCAGGGTAGCTTATATGCTGGACAGGGTATTTAGAATTTTTGGTTTGCATGGTTGCTCCATTATGCCCTTTATTATCTCTGGCGGTATTGCTGGAGGATGTGCTGTACCTGGGGTAATGGCTGCCAGAACGCTTCGCAGTCCCAAGGAAAAACTTGCCACCATCCTAACTGCTCCCTTTATGACCTGTGGAGCCAAACTACCAGTTTTCATTCTGCTTACCGGCGTATTTTTCCCTCAACAAAAGGCTCTGGCTCTATTTCTCATTTCCTTAACAGGCTGGGTGGTCGCCTTAGTCGTGGCCAAATTCTTACGCTCCACCTTAATCAAAGGACCAGCCACTCCCTTTGTTATGGAACTTCCCCCCTATCGCCTGCCCACCTGGCAAGGACTTTTTATCCATTCCTATGAAAAAACCTGGATGTATCTAAAAAAGGCAGGTACTGTTATCCTGGCCATCTCCATCCTAATCTGGGCCATGATGACCTTTCCTCAACTACCTCAAGAAAAACAGGCTGTTTATTTGAACCAGATTGAAACCATAGAAAACACTCTTAGGACCAATCCCGTGGAAAAGGAAAAATTGCTCTCAGAAAAAGAAAAACTGGCCTTTGAACTGGCTCAGGCCAAACTTACTTATTCCCTGGCTGGAAGAATAGGTAAATCTCTGGAAAAAATAACTTCCCTGGCCGGCTTTGACTGGAAGACCAACATAGCGTTAGTGGGAGGTTTTGCAGCCAAAGAAGTAATTATCTCAACCTTAGGTACAGCCTATTCTTTGGGAGAAGTGGAAGTGGAAGAGGCCACTCCCTTAGCTCAAAAACTGGCCAAAGACCCCACCTGGGACAAAGCCAAAGCCATCTCTCTGATTATCTTTGTTTTGCTCTATGCACCTTGCATGGTCACCATTGTCACCATTGCCAAAGAAACTTCCTGGAAATGGGCACTTTTTGCCCTTGTTTTCAACACTCTGGTTGCTTTTGCTTTAGCTTCTTTAAGCTACAATTTGCTCACACTTTAAAAGAAGGGGGTTACCCCCTTCTTTTAAGTAAAAAGTTTACGCAGGGAAAAGTGGGCAAAATAGGAAGAAGTAAGAGCTAACAAAAGATTTAAGCCAAAATAAAAAAGGATATAATTGGAAGGTAAAAAAAACAATTCCAGACCAAAACTATTAAAGACATCTTTCAGATAAACATAAGCTAAATTTAAAAACCCAAGTGCCAGGCTCCCAGAGAGAAACAAAATAAAAACTGAAAGCCTTAAAAGAGGTTTTAAAATATAAAAATCACTGGCGCCAACTAAATATAAAATCTCTATTTCCTTTTCTTTGCTAAATAAAAGCAACCTTACAGACCAAAATACGAGCATAAAAATCATGACCAGGACAAAAAACAACAGAGGGGTCAACACCACTCCCACCAACACATTCCAGTTTTTCAACCAGGAAACCTTTAACTCACTGTAAACAACTCCTCTTACCGCAGGTAAAGACTTAAGCTTAGATATAATGTTCTCTAAAGAATTTAGATTTTCCTGACTATAAACAAAACTAAAAACACTGGTGTAAGGAAAGTCAACTTCACTTAAGATATCTTCCTTTATCTCTACATTTTTAAGCAAAGTATTTTTAATTTTGTTCCTATCTATATTTTCTACAAAATTTAAAGAAAATTTGTCCAAGATAAATTGAATATTTTTATTTATGGACTCCAGGCTTTCATTATTATTCCAGATAATATTAATTTTTATGTTCTTTATGTCCTTATACCACAATTTGCCATTATAATAAAACAGAAGAATAATTAAAAAAAGCAGGGAAAAAACAGAGAATTTAGAAAACAAAACAGGAGAGAGACTTGTTTTCCTTTATATCTTCTAGAAAACTATACATCAAAAATTGGTCCCTTTAATCATTCCTTCTTTAAGATAGATAATCTTAGCATCTCTTTTACTGTTTACCAGCTCTTCATTATGAGTGGCCATAACAATGGTAGTGCCGTGCAAATTAAACTGATTAAAAACATTCAAAAGGTGAAAGGCCAGTTCTCTATCTAAATTACCAGTAGGCTCATCTGCCAAAAGTAGTTTGGGATTCACCACCATAGCCCTGGCAATGGCCACGCGCTGCTGTTCTCCCCCTGAAAGCTCTATACAGGGCACATCTGCTTTAGGAAAAAGGTTTAAGCTGCGCAACACTGCCCTTACTCTCTTTTGGATCTGCACCTTAGGCAAGCCTCTGATTTTCAAGGGCAAAGCCACATTGTCAAAAACACTACGGCCAAGTAAAATTTTAAAATCCTGCAAAACAATACTTACTTCTCTTTTGAGCAAACAAAGTTCTTTTCTTTTAAGTTGACGCAAATTATAGCCAGCTACCTCTATCTCCCCTCCTTTGGGGACCAAATCGCCATGTAAAATCTTTAATAAAGTGGTTTTACCAGCTCCAGAATGGCCTGTAACAAAAAGAAAATCTCCCTTTTCCAGAGTAAAGGAAATATCCTTTAAAGCCCAATTGCGCCCAAAGCTATAAGAAACCCTTTTTAGCTTAATCACTTTTATTTTCTTTTTCTTCCTTGTCTTCTTTATCTTCTTTTTTTTCTTTAGTTGCAGATAAGATTTTACTCAATAAATCCTGAGCTTGAGTGAATTCTGGATTGATTTCAATGGCCTTATGTAAGTGTTTTAAAGACTTTTCTCTTTGAGCCAGATTTAGATAGGCTACAGCGATATTGTAATGCACTTTTTCATTTTCTGGCTCTTTCTTCAAAGCCTGCCTATAGGCCTTTACTGCCTCTTGCACTTTGCCTTTTTTTCTAAAGGAAACTGCTAAATTATTTAAGGTATCCACAGTCAAAGATTCAAAAAGAAGAGGGCCAAAATCCCGCATTACCTCTTCTACTAAGTCCAGTTCCAGGTATAAATTCCAGATTCTTTGCTTTAAGTCCTCATTTTCTGGGTCTGAATTAAGGGCCATGGTAAAATAATCCTTAGCCTTATACACTTCTTCCTGCAGGAGATAGAGTTTACCCATAAAAAATAGGTTATCTGTAGAGTTAGGACTTATTTCTAAAGCTCGTTTTAGGGCTTCTGTAGCCAGGGTATAATCCCTTTCTTCCAGGTAAACCCTGGCCAGGGCAGTCCAGGCCTTGAGCATAAGAGAGCTTTCTTTTAAGGCTTCACGCAAATAACTTTTGGCATCACTTAATTTCTTTAGTTTTAAACATATCTTGGCACTTTCATAACTAAAACGCGCCAATAATTCTGGATAGTCCTTACTACAGTCTTGCAAAAAGTTTAGGGCTTCTTCTAATTTTTTTTCTTTACTCAACTTTTCCACTTCTTGCAGACATTTTTTAACTATAACCGAGGGACTATTGGGGTTATTTAAACCTTCTATCTTCTCAATCACGCGTCAATAGTTACCGGTTTTAACAAATAGCCTTCAATACCTTCATCTGAAGCCAGAGCAATATCTTCTTTTTCTCCCTTGGAGGTAACAAAAATAAAAGGTAAATGTTTAAACTTTTCCTCTCTTCTTATCCAGCGCAAAAGTTCCAGGCCATCCATATAGGGCATCTTCCAATCTGAAATAACCAGTTGCATTTTATTGCCCTGGGCTAAAATAATTTCTCTGGCTTCTTCACCATTGGCTGCTTCCAAAATTTGTTTAAAGCCAAGAACTTTTAAAATATTGACAATGGTAGCTCTTGCAGCCTGAATGTCATCCACCACTAACACGGGCAAACTTTTATCCAGCATTTTCCTCTCCTGTTACATAACAGGTAAAGCAAAACTTACTTCCCCTGGGTTTAGCATCTTCCACCCAGATCTTGCCTTCCAACATATTGACAATACGATTACAAATAAACAAGCCAATTCCTGTGCCTTCTATCTTTTTATCCCTTTGTAAACGCTGAAAGCGGTCAAAAATCTTTTGTTTTAACTCATCAGGCACCCCTGGTCCTGTATCCTGGACACAAAAAATCAAAAAGAATGGAAAACGATCTGACTTTCTTCTGGACTGTCTCACTTCCCAGGATATTTTGACCTCTCCTTGAGCAGGAGTGTACTTTAAGGCATTGGAAAAAAGATTTTGAATCAAGTGCTGAAGCAAATTTTCTTCTGCAAAAAGCAATACATCCTCCTGGCTGAGTAAGGAAACTTTTATCTCCTTTTCCCTGGCCAGGGGAGAAAGCTCTTCCACAATACGCTCTACAATGGGTTTTAAAGCTACAGGCCCCAGCTTTACCTTTTTATTCTTCCAGTCATCCAACCTAGCTACCTGCAGAAATTCATCAATCATGGTCAGGAGCTCCTGGGCCCCTTTCAGGGCTGTTTCTACTACGGGCTTCATTTCTTCACTAAGCCCAATGTATTTTAAGAGGTCCAGGTTAGAAATAATGGCAGCCAGAGGACTTTTAAAATCATGCACCACCATCTGCACCAGTTCACTTCTTTCTGTATAAGTGAGTTCCAGTTCCTTTTGTTTTAGTTTGAGTCGTTCAGAAAGACTTTCCAGCTTTTCTTTTTCCTCTTCCAGTTGATGAAAAAGACAGGAATTTTCTATTAAAAGAGAAAGCAAGGAGGCATAATCCTTGAGCAAGTTAAAATCAGACTGGTAAAAGAAATTTTGCTCCTTGTGGTCAGAAACATTTATAACTCCCACCACTCCCCACTTTCCCTGCAAGGGCACACACATAAGAGAACTGGTGTCATAGCTTCCCTTTCTAATTTTATCCTTAAAACGCACAGAGCGTTTCACATCTTTAAAGTAAACACTTTCTCCAGTGGTAAATACATGTCCAGAAATGGTCTCAGGGTCAATGTCCACTTCCAAATTCAAGATTTTAGGATTGGTGGAAGCAACAATTTTGGCTTTGTTTTTTTTCCTGGTTTTCAACATAATTGAGCCCTGTCTGGCCTTGATTTTCTCCAGAATCAAGACCAGACTGGCCTGCATTTTTTCACTCAAGGAATACTTGGTGTCTGTTAAAAAATAAATAATTCGTCTTAAAAAACCAAGTTCAGCCTTAAAATCCATTTATCTACCCACATTTGGTATAGCCACACTCTGTACACAAAAAGCAACCTTCCTGAAAGGTAAGTTCTTGACCACACTCTGGACAGGTAGGCCTATTTAAATCATTGGCCCTTGCATCAGGATTAATCTTTTCTCCCCTGAGGTATCTATTTTCCAGCACCCAGGCCACAGCATCAGGGATAGAAAGCAAAAGACCTTTTTTCTGAAAAACAGGATGCTCTCCTCCTATGCCTTTTAACTGTTTGACAATTTCTCTCACCTCTATGCCAGAACGCAAGGCAAGGGAAACTAAACGGCCAATGGCCTCAGCCTTGGCGTAATGGAGCGGCCAGACCTACCTATGGTGGCAAAGACCTCAAAGGGCTTTCCATCCACTTCATTTACGGTCAAATAAAGGGTGCCCAGTCCAGTTTGCACCTTCTGGGTAAAACCATAAATAACCTCTGGTCTATCTTTTACCTGAGAAGTCTTTGTCTCCCCTTTATCTTTTTTTGTTTCTCCTTCCCCTGTGCAAAGCACCTGAGAACTTTTACATCCATCCCTATAAACAGTAACTCCCTTACAACCCAGTTCATAAGCCAGCCAATAAATATGCCAGATGTCTTCTTGAGTGGCAGAATTGGGCAAATTTACAGTCTTGGATACAGCATTATCGGTATATTTTTGAAAGGCAGCCTGCATTTTTAAATGATATTCGGGCTCAATATCCATGGCTGTAACAAAAATATCTTTTAGTTCTTTATCAATAAAGTCCAGATGCTGAATAGAGCCTTTTTTGGCTACTTCTTCCATAAGTTTGGGACTATAACTACCTGCCTCTTTCATTGCAGCTTCAAAGTAAGGATTTACTTCCACCAGGGTTTCTCCATCCATTACTTTGCGCACAAAGGAAAGGGCAAATAAAGGCTCTATGCCAGAAGAACAGCCTGCAATAATGGACAAGGTGCCAGTGGGAGCAATAGTGGTAGTAGTGGCATTGCGATAGGGGCCTAAGTTCTTTTCCTTATACACAGATTCCTCATAGGCAGGAAAAGGTCCTCTTTCTAAAGCTAATTGCTTAGAAGCAGCTTTGGATTCACTTTGAATAAATTTCATCATTTTCTCAGCAAGATTCAAGGCCTTTTGACTATTATAAGGAATTTTTAACTGAAAAAGCAAATCAGCCCAACCCATTACTCCCAGACCAATTTTTCGATTTAAACGCACCTTTTCACTAATCTGCTCAAGGGGATACTTAGAAGCATCAATGACATTGTCTAAAAAGCGCACACTTAGATGTATTGTTTCCTTTAAGCCTTCCCAGTCAATATCCTGCTTGTCTGGAAGATAAAACTTAGACAGATTGATAGAGCCCAGATTACAGGCTTCATAGGGAAGCAAAGGCTGCTCTCCGCAGGGGTTTGTACTTTCTATTTCTCCCTGCCTGGGAGTGGGGTTGTCCCGATTAATTCTATCCAGGAAAATAATTCCTGGGTCGCCACTTTCCCAGGCCTTTTGAACTAAAAGGGAAAAGACTTCCCTGGCTCTAAGTTTGCCTTTGACCTCTCCTGTATGAGGGGCAACAAGCTCATACTCCAAATCATCTTCCACAGCCTGCATAAACTTTTCAGTCAGACCAACAGAAAGGTTAAAGTTGTTTAAATCTCCATCCCTTTCTTTGGCCCGAATAAAATCCAAAATATCAGGGTGATCTATTCTAAGAATCCCCATATTGGCGCCACGCCTGGTACCACCCTGTTTTACCTGCTCTGTAGCAGTATTGAAAATCTTCATAAAGGAAAGAGGACCAGAAGCCACTCCCCCGGTAGAGCCCACTCTGCTGTCTTTAGGTCTAAGCCTGGAAAAGGAAAAACCTGTCCCTCCACCAGACTTATGGATAAGGGCAGCATACTTAAGGGCATCAAAAATTTCTTCCATGGAATCCCCAACAGGCAAGACAAAACAAGCAGCCAGTTGTCCCAAGTCTGTACCTGCATTCATCAGAGTAGGAGAGTTAGGTAAAAAGCGAAAAGAAACCATTAAATCATAAAAAATTCGGGCTAATTCTTTTACTTTGTAAGGCGAGTTGGTATATTTTTCTTCTTCCAGGGCAATGGCTGAAGCCACTCTCCAGAAAAGGCCCTTAATATCTTCAACAGGCTCTCCATCCAGCCCCTTTCTTAAATAGCGTTTGGAAAGAACTATTTTGGCATTCTCATTTACTTGTGGTTCCACTAAATCCTTTGGCATTTTGATTTTTTTCATCTAGATACCCCTTTGCACGATTTACTTCCGGGGTAAGTTAGCTTACTTTGCACCCAAGGACAAGAAAATCTTAAAATACTCTAAAAACGAGGAGTTAAGCCATGAAAGGCCAAATGAGTAAAATAAGCAAGGGAGAAAAGAAAGTTTTTGGACCAGCCAAGGCCCTGGTCTGCGGTTTTGCTCCTGCTAAATTGCCTCAACTTTCCCAGTTTTTCCAAGAATTTGGGCTCCAAACTTTAGGGGTAGGCTTAAAACATAAAAGTGAACTCATAAAAGACATTGTAAACCAAGAAAACCTGGACCTTACAGATACGGAAAAACTCCCACCTGCAGTTATTTTAGGGGGAATCAAGGAAAAAGATTTACACCTGCTTTTACAAAAATGGCCAAGTCTAGGATTAGGACAGCCGCTTTTTGCCGTTTACACTCCTCATTCCTGGGAATGGACTTTAGCTTACCTCTTAAAACACCTCTTAGAGGAAAGAGCTAAATTTCAAGGTTAGAAGTTTATAAGTATTTAAATTAAGTTTATCTTTTGAAAAACCTGCTTAAAATGTGCAGGTAAATTGATAAACTCCAGGGCTATCTTTTTTTCTTTTGCCTCTTTGCCTATTTTAGAAAATAGAGATATCCCAGCACCATTTATGCTCACTCTGGTAGAAAAGTAAAATCTCACCTTTGTTAATGGTAGTTCACTTAATTCTGTCCAGATATTTTCCAAAAACCTGTAAGTATTGCCATCTACAGAGCCATCTAGGTAAACCCTGGCTTCTTCTCTTTCCACCTCATAATGAAAATTGTTTTTTTGCTCCCGCGCAATAAGTAGCCTTTCCTTGGCCCTCTTTAAAGACTTTTCTATATCTTCCTTACCAATGGGCTTATTTAAAAAGTCAGTGGCGTCCAGATTCAAAGCCTTTACTGCCAGTTCCACATCTCCATGACCGGTAATCACAATAACCTCTGTATCTGGCTTTATTTTTTTAATTTCTCTTAAAACCACCATGCCATCAATACCTGGCATTTTTAAATCCGTTAAAACAATATCTGGAAGATATTCTTGAAAAAGTTTTAGGCCTTGCTCTCCACTACTGGCCAGCAGGGCTTCATAGCCAAAAATCTTTAGATAAAGGTCAAAAAGGCGCAAAGTACTTTCTTCATCATCAATGACTAAAATCTTTTCCCTTGTTTCCATTTTCCACTACCTCTAATAAAGGTAAATAAATTTTAAAAATTGCCCCTTCTCCCCACCTTCTAAAAGAATTTCTCCGCGATGATCCTTAATGATACTTTTCACAATAGCCAATCCCAACCCCATTCCTTTTCCTTTTCCTTTGGTGGTAAAAAAGGGCTCAAAGAGTTTGTGTTTATCTTCTTCTCTAAAACCTATTCCGTTATCCGCAATAAATAGAACAACCCTTTTCCTTTCCTCATAGGTGGCGATGTGAATAACTCCTTTGAAATCCTCTTCCTTTCTTCGTTCCAAGATAGCGTCCCGGGCATTGTTTAAAAGATTGAAAACAACCTGTTGCAACCTATTTTCATAGCCTAAAATAGAAGGTAACTTAGGACTTAAGTCCAACTTAAACTCAATATCACTTAAACTAAACTGCTGTTTTAAAAGAGTAAGCACTGCTTCAACCACCTTATTTAAATCCACTCTCTCCGGAAGAAGGGTGGATTTGCAGCTAAACTGCCTCAAGTTATTGATAATGTCTGAAGCCCTATCCACCTGTACGCTAAGTTCCCTGGCGACATTAACAATCTCTTCTTCACTTAGCTCTGTATGCTGGTGAGTGTGGACATAGGCAAGTAAGTCCGCTCCCATTTTAATGGCATTTAAAGGCTGGTTTAATTCATGGGCCATACCTGCGGCCATTTCACCCAGGGCTTTCATTTTACTGGCCTGAATAATCTGGGCATCTTTTTCAATCATATCCGTAATATCCACACAGGAAAGGATTACAGCCTGCTGTTGTTCATAACTAATGGGACAGGCATGCACATTTACAAAAAAGGGCTTTTGATCCCTAGTGTAGTGAATTATTTTGCTCAAGTAAATATACCCTTCGTTAAAAAGAGGAGAATCTTCACTTAAAAAATCCCTGGCTTCTGGCCAAAACTCCAAAAAAGACTTTCCCCTCATCTCCTTGACTTCAAAATTATAAACTTCACCAGCTCTGGGATTGACATCCAGAATACGCAAATCATCCCAACTAAGCACAAAAATAGGATCAGGGCCACTTACAAAAAGAGAACGATACTTTAACTCTGATTCCTTTAATTTTTGCCGATAAAGACGGATACTCCAAATCATATTGCTAAAGGCATAGGCAAGTTGAGAGACCTCATCCCCTGCTTCCTGATGATAAAAAATACAGGTTTTACACCTTCTCTTGGTACTTACTTTACCTCCACTTACTCCCAATTCATCTAAGTGCCAACAAGGAAAACGATGGTCCCTAAAGGCAGGACAGTTTTTTCGTACCCGTTCATCACCTTCCATATCCACCTCAAAATTACCTTTACTTACCTCCTTAGCCACATTGGTAAGTACTTCCACTGGTCTGGTAATACTCAAAGCCAGCTTGTGCGAGAGCCAGAAAATAAACACAATCACCAGGGAAATAAAACCCAAAAAAGTAACGCGCAATTTGGCAATCAAACTATCCACATGAGCTTTATTCAAGCCCACATGGACACTCCCAATCTCATAAATCCCCTCTTTTACAGGAGGCTTAATATCAAAAACTTCTCTACCAGCTATTTTTAATAAATTAACCTTTCTGCCTTCTTTTGCGCAATAAATTTCTGTAACTCTTCTGGGAAAGGTTGTACAAAGGTATGGGATATAACTTCATTCTTTGCATCAACTACAAATATATAGTCTATTAAATCTCTTCTCTCTTTTAATTTGGCTTCATCAAAAATAAGAGCCAGAAGCAAGGGATAGTTTTGATCTAAGATATACCCACTTCCCCTTTCAGCAATACTATGGCCAATGGCAAATCCACGCTTTTTTAATTCTTCCGTTAAACTGGAAACCAAAATCGCCCTAGCCAGAAAAGCAATGGCCACACTGAATTAGAAAAATTACTAAAATAATGGACAAAAATATTTTATTTTTTAAAGATAAGGTTTCTAGTTTTTTATTTATTTTTTTTAACATCTGGTAATAACTCTGACCAATTGTTAATCAATCTAAACTTACTGTCCTTTAACAGAGTAAAATAAATCTTATCCAATCCCTGATGGTCCTTATGTCCAAAATTAAGAACAAGTCCCTGCCCTAAATCCAGATTTTTAATGGATTCAATTCCAGCAATAAGACTTTTACGAGTGGGGGTGGGACCAGCCCTACGTAAACCTTCTACCATTACCCTGGCAGTCACATATCCTTCCAGACCTACAAAGTTGGGCTCATCTTCAGGATAATATTTTTTTAAAAGAGAAGTATACCCCTCTTTGGTAGAAGGAAAAAATTCTGGTGGAGGCACAACCTGAGACATAATCACTGTTTGCTTTAGGTCTCCTATCCTCCTAGCTAACTCATTGGCTCCCACAAAGGATACTGCATAAAATAAAGGACTTTTCCCTTGCGCTGTGGCCAGACGAATAAATTTACTGCAGGGCTCATAGGTACCTACCAGAACTACTGCTTCTACCTCCTGACTAAAAATGCGTTCAAAAGCATCTTCCACCTCTAGGGTCCCTCGAATATAACTACCTCTAGCAACCGGGGTTAATTGGTAGTGCTGCAAGGCCAGTTCTGTACCAGTAAGGCCATCAAAACCATAGGCATCATACTGGTAAAAAATGGCAATTTTAGTTAAACCCAAATCCTTTACCATATGCTCAATGGCCTTACTGGTTTCCTCATAATAAGAAGGCCTAATATTGATTAGCCAGGGATTAAAGGGCTCTCTTAGGGCATTAGCACCTGTAAACATACCCACTAAAGGGATTCTGGCTTCTTCAATAAAGGGTAAGACCTTTAAAGTAGTAGGAGTGCCCACATAACCAAACAGAGAAAAGACCTTGTCTTCCACAATAAGTTTTGGGTATTGTAAAGACATTTAGGCGGGTCATAGGCATCATCATAGGCAATAACTTCTATCTTCCGCTTCCAGACTCCACCCTTCCCATTAATTTCATTAAAATAAGCTAAAGCCCCTCTTAAAAATTGAGTCCCCAGATAGCCAGCATGCCCACCCAGGGCCAAAGAAGAGCCTAATACCACCTTATTTTCATAAACCCCGCACTGCTGACACCAATTCTCCCTTTGAGGCTGTTCCCAGGAACAGCCACTTCCCCCTAAAACCAGCCCCCAAATTCCCACCAACAGATATGCCAATTTTGACATAATAACCTTAAAATCTTTTTCTAACACTTAAACTCACCATTTTTTAGAAAAAATTAAGAAAAATTAAAAAAAATTAAACAATTAAAACAAAAATATGCGTTGGATTTTTATCCAATTTTCCAGCTCAATTTTAAACTTTTTTTTCCAAAAAAATAAACACATTAAAAAAAAGAAGCCTTTATTTTTGTGAACTTATCCTCTTTTTGACTTCCCTTATAACTTTTTAAATTCCGTATATAACGAAAAAAAGTTTAAGTAAATGCGTTTTTAAACCTTTAAATTTAAAAGGAGGGGTTTATGAAACTTGGCAGGAGAGAATTTTTAAAGCTCTCCACAGCAGCTACTGTAGCCACTGCCTTTGCAGGGCTAGGTTTTAATCTAAAACCTACAGTAGCCAGAGCTCAGCTTTTAAAGCTGAATTGGGCTAAGGAGAGCACTTCCATCTGTTGTTATTGTGCTGTGGGATGTGGACTTATCGTACACACCGCCAAAGATGGTTCTAATCGCATTATCAATGTAGAAGGCGATCCTGATCATCCCATTAATGAAGGAGCCCTTTGCGCCAAAGGTGCTGCCATTTCTCAACTGGCAGAAAACAAAAATCGCATCACAGCCCCCTTATACCGTGCCCCTTACAGTGATAAGTGGGAAGAAAAGTCCTGGGAATGGATGTTAAACACCATTGCCCGCCGTATTAAAGATACCCGAGACAAGACCTTTGCCAGAGTCAACAGCAAGGGACAAACTGTAAATCGCTGCGATGGATTGGCCTCTGTGGGTTCAGCTGCTTTGGACAATGAGGAATGCTGGATTTATCAGGCTTTTCTGCGCAGCCTTGGCCTGGTGTATATTGAACACCAGGCACGTATCTGACACAGCGCCACTGTAGCGGCTCTGGCAGAGTCGTTTGGACGCGGTGCGATGACCAATCACTGGATTGACATTAAAAACAGTGATTGTATTTTGATTATGGGTTCCAATGCTGCAGAAAATCACCCCATTTCCTTTAAATGGGTAATGCGGGCCAAGGAAAAGGGTGCCACCTTAATCCATGTAGACCCAAGGTTTACCAGAACTTCAGCCAAGGCAGATATCTATGCTGCTATCAGGTCTGGAAGTGACATTGCCTTCTTAGGTGGACTTATCAATTACATTTTAGAAAACAAGCTCTACTTTAAAAGAAATATGTGGTCAATTATACCAATGCCTCTTTTATTGTGAACAAAAAATATGGTTTTAAAGATGGGCTTTTTGCAGGTTTTGACCCCAAAACCAACAAATACGACCGTTCTTACTGGCAATTTGAACTGGATGAGCAGGGCAACCCCAAAAAGGATCCCTCTTTAAAGCACAAACGCTGTGTCTTTAATCTCCTAAAAAAACATTATTCCCGCTACACCCTGAAAAATGTCTCCATGGTTACAGGCATTCCCAAAGAAGACCTGCTTAAAATCTACAAAGCCTATGCTTCCACTGGAAAGCCTGATAAGAGTGCCACCATCATGTATGCCATGGGTTGGACCCAGCATACTGTAGGTGTACAAAACATCAGGGCTATGGCCATGATTCAGTTACTCCTGGGCAACATTGGGGTTGCTGGCGGAGGAGTAAATGCTCTAAGGGGCGAGTCCAATGTACAGGGCTCCACTGACCACTGTTTACTCTATCATATTTTGCCTGGTTATCTAAAGACTCCACGGGCTTCTCTGCCCACCTTGGAAGCTTACAACAAAAATACACCCCAGTAAGCAAAGATCCCAAGAGTGCCAACTGGTGGCAAAATTATCCCAAATATTCAGTAAGTTTGCTTAAGGCCATGTACATGGATGCTGACCCCAAAGACGCCTATTTTTGGCTGCCCAAACTGGATGATGGTCAAAATGCCTCCTTCCTGGCCCTCTTTGACGAAATGTTAAAAGGCAAATTCAAGGGATTCTTTGCCTGGGGACAAAATCCAGCCTGTGGCCTGGCCAACTCCAACAAGGCCAGAAACGCCCTCTCCAAGCTGGACTGGATGGTAGTGGTCAATATTTTTGACAATGAAACTGCTTCTTTCTGGAAAGGACCTGGCATGGATCCTGGCAAGGTTAAGACTGAAGTCTTCTTCTTGCCCTGTGCAGTTTCTGTGGAAAAAGAAGGCTCCATTACCAACTCAGGTAGGTGGATGCAATGGCGCTATGCAGCCAGAAAGCCCATGCCCAACACCAAGGGAGATGGAGACATCATCTGCGAACTGGTCAAAAAGGTAAAGGAATTGTACAAAAAAGAAGGAGGGGCCTTACCTGAAGCTGTACTCAATTTAAGTTCAGAAAAGTGGGTAAATGAAAAAGGCGAGTACGACCCCCATGCCATTGCCAAGATAGTAAATGGCTACTTCCTCAAGGATGTGGAAGTAAAAGGCAAGAAGTTTAAAGCGGGCACTCTAGTTCCCAGTTTTGCCTATCTTAAAGACGATGGTAGCACCTGTTCTGGAAACTGGCTCTACTGTGGCTCCTATACTGAAAAGGGCAATATGGCGGCCAGAAGGGATAAGACCCAAACCAAGATGCAAGCTACAATCGGCTTGTATCCCAACTGGAGCTGGTGCTGGCCTGTAAACCGTCGTATTCTTTACAACAGGGCCTCTGTAAACCTCAAGGGTGAGCCCTATGCTCCTCAAAAGCCAGTAATTCGCTGGAATGGCAAAAAGTGGGAAGGAGATGTTCCAGATGGTGGCTGGGCCCCTGGCACCAAGTACGCCTTTATCATGCGCAAGCATGGTTTTGGCCAGATCTTTGGACCAGGAAGAGTAGATGGTCCCTTCCCCGAACATTATGAACCTCTAGAGTGTCCTTTCCCCAGACATCCTTTCTCCAGGCAATTACACAATCCTCTTGCTCTTACCTTTGATACAGACTTTGAACGCCTGAAGAGCTGTGATCCTCGTTATCCCTTCGTGGGTACTACCTATCGAGTCACTGAGCACTGGCAAACAGGGGTTATGACCAGATGGCAACCCTGGTTACTGGAAGCTGAACCTCAACTCTTTGTGGAAATCAGTCCGCAACTAGCCGAATTAAGAGGAATCAAAAACGGGGAAAAGGTGATTGTGGAAAATGCTCGAGGTAAAGTAGAGGCTGTGGCCATGGTTACCTCCAGGATAAGACCCTTTAAGGTCATGGGACAAACCATTCATCTGGTAGGCCTGCCCTGGCATTTTGGTTGGGTACATCCTAAAGACGGTGGAGATGCTGCCAACCTGCTCACTCCTTCTGTGGGTGATCCCAACACTGGCATACCAGAAACCAAGGCCTTTATGGTCAATGTAAGGAAAAAATAAGGAGGTAAGCCATGGAAGGAAAAAGCTTTTTCATAGATTTAACCAGATGCACAGTCTGTAGAGGCTGTCAAATCGCCTGTAAGCAGTGGCATAAATTGCCAGCTGAAGAAACGCATAACTGGGGCAGTCACCAGAACCCCAAAGACCTTAGCTTTATTACCTATAAACTGGTCAGAATGCAGGAAGTAGTGGAAAAGGGCAAACTAAAGGCCTGGCTCTTTTTCCTGAACAGTGCAGGCACTGTGTAGAGCCACCTTGTAAACAGGTAGCAGACATGACAGATGAAGAAGCCATCTTACAGGATCCTCTAACTGGAGCAGTAATCTATACTGAAAAGACCAAAAATCTAGACTTTGAAGAAATTCGCTCTGCCTGTCCTTACAACATCCCCAGGCAGGATCCCAAAAGCAAAGTCATCTCCAAATGTGACATGTGCATAGACAGGGTGCATAATGGATTACTACCTGCTTGCGTAAAGACCTGTCCTACTGGGGCCATGAACTTTGGTAGTCGCGAAGATATGTTAAAACTCGCTAAGGAACGCCTGATGGAAGTGAAAAAAATCTATCCAGAAGCCAGCCTAGGAGATATGTCTGAGGTGAGAGTGATTTATCTCTTCCAGACCAAACCCCAGGCCTACTATACCTATGCTATAGCTAGCTGGATAACCCCAGACGCTACAGCCGTAAGGATATGCTGGCCAAGCTCTTTTTACCCCTAACCAATATGCGGCTTGGATAGATTACCCTCCTCCAACCGCTTAATCCAGGGAAGGTTAATCCTTCCCTGGATTTTAATTAAAATAACTCATTATCCCCTTACGAATAATCATAACCGAAATGGCTGCCAGAAGCAGGCTGGAAAGCTTAGAAATGGTCCTGGCTCCATTTTTACCCAGGATTCTATACACACTTCTGGCAAACCAGAAGACCAGACCAGCCAAAAGCACATTTAAGGCCACGCCTATGGCTGTGGGCCAGAAACCATACTCATTCATGAGCAACAAAGAAGTGGTCAAAAGCGCAGGCCCGGCAATAATGGGCACTCCCAGGGGCACAGGCCCAATATCTGAAGCTTCCACTCTTTTTTTCTTTTTTTCCACAGAAATCAAATCTACTACGGACATAATCAGCAAAAGTAATCCACCAGAAACCATAAAATCCGCCACAGTTAAGCCTAAAAGCCTCAAGATATAAGTGCCGCCCAGCAAAAAAAGCAAAGATACCACCAAAGCGGTAAACACAGACTGGATGGCTACCTGCCTAAGCTTTTCCAGAGACAAATCTTGAGTCAAAGCCATAAATAGGGGTAAAATACCCAGAGGGTCCACTGCAATAAATAGAGGTACAAAACACAACCAGAAACCTTCCATCTCTAACTCCCTGTTTTAAAAATATTTTTTTCAAGAAAAAATACTTACTAAAAAATATTGACAGCTAAAAATTAAATCCTTATCTCGCTCCTTTATTTGTTATTTAAAAATAACTTCAAAGCAAATTTAGGAGAACTAACACCATGAAAGAATTAGTTGTTTTTATGTCCAAACAAAAAATAGCCCCTAAAAACGAAATCCCCTTACCCCCTTTGGGCATGTTTATAAAGGAACTGATGGTAAAAGCTCTAAATTTTGCTTTTACTCAGGTTAAAAAACAAAAAATGTTTTTTAACTATTATCCTTCTTTACTAAGAAGTAGTAAAACTATTTTATAATTTTACTTTTTGTCTCTGTTTTAGGACCAGGGAGTTTACTCCCTGGTCTTTAGTCCACACTTCCAAGTCCTGAGCCAACCTCCCGAGGTCTTTGTCTGTTCTTTTCTGATTGTGATGCATTAGACCCAGTATTTTGGGTCTACTCTTTTCAGCTAAAACCAAAACATCTTCCAGTAAAGAATGCCCCCACCCCTTGGTTTTTTCATATTCAGCTCCTAAAAATTCAGCATCATGCACCAGAAAATCAACATCCAGACAAAAACGAACATACTCAGAAAATTCTTTTGCTCCTGGGTGCTTAAAGCCCAATTCATTGTCAGTAAGATAAACAAAGGATTTTTTTTCTAAAATGAACTTATATCCCACTCCACCGTTGGGATGAGAAAGAGGAATGGCTAACACCTGCAAAGGCCCAAGATGAAATTCATCCTCCACTTGCCTTACAGAAAATTTATCTTTAACCAGGGCTTTATCTACTGGAAAATAAGGAGGAGAAAAAAGATGTAAAAGGGTCTGTAAATTACCCTTTAAAGACCTGGGCAAAACAAGTTTTAGGTGAAAATCATCAAGATATAAAGGAGCAAAAAAGGGAAGCCCTAAAATATGATCCCAGTGAAAATGGGTGTAGAAAAGGTAAACTTCCTTTTTGGGCCCAGCAAGTAAGCGTTGCCCCAACTCTCTTATACCTGTTCCACTGTCAATAATAATTTCTTTATCTTCCAGGGAAATCTGGACACAAGGGGTATCTCCCCCAAATTCAGAAAAGTCCTTTCCACTAACAGGAATCCCTCCTCTTACTCCCCAAAAGGTTATTTCCAACTTTCTGCTCCTTATTAAAATTCTTCTGCTTGCTTTGTCCCTACAATTACATTAGTTTTAAGCCCAAGTCCTCGTCAAGCAAAAGGAGTTTTTAATGGAACTAAAAAAACGCCAGGAATTTATATTTCTAAGTTTTATTTTTCTTATTACCTACTTGTTAGGAGTTTCTCTAAGACTTTGGGAAGCCAATTTTTGGAATAATCCTGCCTATTACCTGGATGGTGAACCTTTAATGGCTACCCACGATGCTTACGCCTGGCTGGCTGGCGCAATAGACGTGGGGAGATTGACCGGACGCCCCATGTCTTTACTCCTTAAATACCTGAGCCTTATCACTGGTATAAAGGTAGCCACTTTAAACTTCTGGCTACCTGCCATTATAGCTCCTCTGGCCTGTCTACCGGTTATCCTTATCTGCAAACTCTTTGAACAAGTTGAAGCAGGGCTTCTGGCTGGCAGTATTACTATCCTGGGCAGTGGCTATCTTTTACGGACCCGTCTTGGCTACGGTGATACAGACATCTTAACCCTCTTTTTACCTTTGAGCTTTTGCTGGGGACTAATCCTTTGGTTAAAACCCTTTTTCCTTTATTTTAATAAAAAGTTAAACCCTGCTAAAGATACTCTTGAAATTAAAGACGCTCTTATAGCTCCATTTATTACTGGTTTAATCTTAAGTTTTTACTATTGGTTTTATCCCAGTGCCTATCCCATTATCATGTACACCTTACTTTTTACTCTTTTGCTTGCCTATCTATTTATTCCTAAAACAACCTTTAAACAGCTTCTACCAGGATTTATCCTTATCTTTACCCTGGGCTTAAATGGTATTTATGGATTTATTGTCAGTTTAATCTTTATTTATCTTTTCTATTTCTCTAACTCTACCCTAAAAAAGAATAAATTACTTTTACTTTATTTTCTTTTAAACCTGGTGATTTTCTTTTTTCGCTTTAAATTGGGAGGTATCTTAGAACTAATTAAACCTGTTTTTAATTACGCCAAATTATTTCCTTTTCTAGTCAGTGATAAATATTCTCTAAAGCTTCCCGCAGTAATGCAAAGTATTAGAGAGGCCCAAAGCGTCTCTTTTAGCCAGCTCATAGCCAGAGTGGGCTTAACGCCCTATATCTTTTTCCCAGGGCTTTTGGGGTTTTTACTTACTGCTTATTTTCGGCCTCTACTTTTAATTTTTCTTCCCCAGCTTTTGCTAGCCCTTTTGTCCTTTAAACTGGGAAATCGTTTTACCATGTATGGTCCTCCCATTATAGGCTTGGGCCTTGCCCTGGGAGTAGGTTTTATTTTTCAAAAAATCAAAATAAAACCCCTTATCCTCTACTTGCTCTTAACCCTTTTCTTTATTTTTCCAGTTACTGCTCTGGTGAAAAACTTGCGCCCCAGTCCAGTATTGCCCAAGATTTACGCCCAGGCCCTAAAAGAGGCCAAAACCATCTCCTCTCCCAAGACCTGGTTCTGGCAGTGGTGGGATTACGGTTATGCTGCTCAATACTATACCCAGAGAAAAAGCTTTGGAGATGGTGGCGCACATGAAGGACCTTATCTTTATCCCCTGGCTCTAGTACATACCACTTCTTCTCCTCTGCAGGCCAGCCAGGTAATAAAATACGTAATCAGTGATGTGGAAGAACAAATAAGTGAAATGCAAAAAAATGGAACCAGACCTCAAAACCCCGGGAGCAAAGTCCTTTACTGGCCGGCCAAGGTCTTAAAGAACCTAGATGAAATGGGTCCAGAAAAGGCTCAAGCCTTTATCAACTCTTTAAGAAGAAAAGAGCTTGCCTTTGCTTCTGACCTGCCAGAGCAATACCTGGTCTTTTCCTGGGAAAACTTAAACCTTAGTTACTGGATAAGCTACTTTGGTCAATGGGATCTTCTCACAGGTACTTCTACTCCTGGAAAAATTAAAACCCTGCAAGGCCAATTACATTTAGACCTAAACCAGGGCACTTTAAATATTAAGGGAAAAAGTTTACCCATTTTAAAAATCCTTTTAATAGGAGAGGAGGGGACCAGGGAGCTCTCCTGGAATAGGCCCAAGGGTCTTTATCTCATCTTCAACAGCTTTTTAAACAATATCAAGGCCATGGATAGCACCATTTATAATTCTTTAATGGTCCAAATGCTCTTAAAAAACCCTAAACTTTTTGAACCCTACTTTGAACTGGTTATTGACAAATCTCCCTGGGTGCGAATTTATAAAGTAAGGTAATCTTTTACTTAGAGAGGATTAAAATGCAGGATTTTAGCTTTACCCTTACGGCTGAAGAAAAAAAATATCTCAAGGAACTGGTTAAACTTGCTTTATTAGAAGAATTTAGCTCCAGACCTGTAAGCTATCCTTCTCCTCCTTCTGCCAAGTTGGAAGAAAAGTTAGGAGTTTTTGTTACTCTTAAAAAAAAGGGGAACCTAAGGGGTTGTATAGGACAGATTGTGGGTCAAAAGCCTCTATGGCAAAGTATTATTGAAATGGCCAAGGCTGCAGCCTTTGAAGACCCCAGGTTCACTCCAGTACAACCAGAGGAACTGGAGGAACTGGAGATAGAAATTTCCCTTTTAAGTCCTCTTGAACCAGTAAAAAATCTGGAAGAAATAATCCCAGGAAAGCACGGCATATATCTACGTCAGGGTTTTCATTCTGGCTTACTGCTTCCTCAGGTGGCTACAGAATGGGGATTTGGACGAGAAGAATTTTTACAACAGACCTGCCTTAAAGCTGGCCTTAAACCCAACTGTTATCTGGACCCTAAAACAGAAATTTATATTTTCCAGGCAGAAGTATTTTAAATGATTAGAATAACAGAAATTATTGAAAAAGCCAAAACCTATCTGCCAGCTAAAGATATTGCCCTTATTCAAAAGGCCTATGTCTTTTCTGCAGCTGCCCATGCTGGCCAGATGCGCTTAAGTGGCGAGCCCTATCTTTCCCATCCTCTGGAAGTAGCCAATATTCTGGTAGAACTTTATTTAGACGGACCGACTATTGCAGCTGGTTTGCTTCACGATACTGTGGAAGACACTTCCACTACCCTGGAGGAAATAGAGTCTCAATTTGGCTCTCAGGTAAGCAAAATAGTAGCTGGCGTAACTAAAATTAGCAAAATCAACTTTTCCTCCAAAGAAGAAGCCCAGGCAGAAAACATTCGCAAAATGATTTTGGCCATGGCTGATGATATTCGGGTAGTATTGGTCAAGCTGGCTGACAGATTACACAACATGCGCACTCTGGAACACCAAAAACATATCAAGCAAAAGCTTATTGCTCAAGAAACCCTAGAAATTTATGCCCCTTTAGCGAATCGTTTAGGCTTATATAAAATAAAAGTAGAACTGGAAGACTTAAGTTTAAAATACAGTAAACCAGAAATTTATACGCAAATAAAAGAAGGGATAAAAACCCATGAAGTAGCTGGAGATAAATACATAAATAAGGTATGTAAAATCCTGGAAGATATTTTAAACAAAAATAAAATTAAAGGGAGAGTAAGTGGCAGAATCAAGCATATCTATAGCATCTATCACAAGATGGAAACACAGGGGCTTACTTTAGACCAGGTTTACGATATAATTGCCTTTAGGGTAATTGTTTCTTCTATAAAAGAATGTTATGCTGTCTTAGGCCTGGTTCACGCCCTTTGGAAACCTGTTCCTGGCAGGTTTAAAGATTATATCTCCATGCCCAAGGCCAACATGTATCAAAGCCTTCACACCACAGTTATTGGTCCAGATGGAGAGCGGGTGGAAATCCAAATTCGTACAGAAGAAATGCATAAAATAGCTGAGTATGGTGTAGCTGCCCATTGGAAATATAAAGAAGATGGGACCCGCATAAGTGAAAAGGATGTGGAAAAGTTTTCCTGGTTACGCCAAATTCTGGATTGGCAAAAAGAATTAAAAGATCCCAAGGAATTCATGGCCTCCCTGCGTTTTGATCTTTTCCAGGATGAAGTATATGTATTTACCCCCAAAGGAGAAGTAAAGGAGTTGCCAGAAGGAGCTACTCCTATAGATTTTGCCTATCTCATTCATTCTCAGGTAGCGATCACTGCGCAGGAGCCAAGGTAAATGGAAACTAGTACCGTTAAATACTCCTCTAAAAACGGAGATACTGTTGAAATTATCACTGACCCCAACAAGCATCCTTCCAGGGACTGGTTAAAATTCGTCAAAACAGCCAAAGCCAGAACCAGAATCAAACACTGGATTCGCAATGAAGAAAGAGAAACCAGCATTGCCCTGGGCAAAGAAGTGCTGGAAAAAGAAAGTAGAAAAATGGGTCTTAACTTTCAAAAACTCCTAAAAGAAGGCAACTTTTTAGAGGTCGCCCAGGAATTTTCCTTCAAGAGCGAAGAAGACCTTTTTTCTGCTGTAGGTTATGCCAAGATAACCCCTCGTCAAATCCTCAATCGTTTTCTACCCAAGGAAGAGCCTTCAGAGAAAAAAGAAAAGGAAGAAAGCGTTCAAACTTCTTCCCTGGGCGTAAAAATAAAGGGCATAGGAGATGTCTTAATCCGTTTTGCCAAGTGTTGCTCTCCTGTACCAGGAGACCCCATAATTGGCTATATTAGCCGGGGACGGGGAGTTACCATTCATACCCTAGATTGCCCCAATGTGAAAAGAATGGAACCAGAACGGCAACTGGAAGTATTCTGGGCCACAGAAGTCCAAAATACCTTTCCGGCAAAGATAAAAATTCTCTGTGACAATAAAAGAGGAGTCCTGGCTAAAATAGCCCAGGCTCTTATGGAAACTGAAATCGATATAGACTCAGGCTCTTTTTATTCCAATGTAGATGGAAAATCAGAAATTCTTTTAACCTTGATGGTGGAAAGCACTTCCAAGCTCTATAAAGCTATTGCCACTCTCCAAAAAATACCTGAAGTAAAGGAAGTGAGCAGACTAACTATGTCTAAAAGGAGAGGATAAAATCCTCTCCTTAATTTCACTTAGGCAGAAACCAATTCAATCTCAAAAATAAGGTCTTCTCCAGCCAGGGGATGATTGGCATCAATGGTCAGAGAATCTTCTTTTACCTCTACAATATAGGCAGGGAATTCGTGTCCCTCTGGATGTCTGAGCAAAACCTGTTGTCCCACTTCTCTGGGAATATCTGCTGGGATATGCTCATTGGGAATATCAATTAAAAGGTCATCCCTTTTGGGACCATAAGCTTCAGCACAAGGAATGGTCACTGTCTTTTTTTCTCCCACTTCCATTTCAGCTACAGCTTCTTCAAAACCAGGGATAACCTGTTGGCTGCCAATAACAAAGGATAAAGGTTCTCTTCCTTCAGAAGAATCAAAAACAGTACCATCTGTTAACTTACCTGTGTAGTGCACAAAAACTTCTGTGCCGGGTGCAATTCTAGCCATAAAAACAAATCCTCCTATTTTTTAAGCCTTAAAATCAGGCTCTTTTGACTTAATCTAAACTTTTAATCATTTTTAGTTTTATGTCTAGGCTCAATTTCTGAAAAGTTAATTTTTCTTTTTATCTACTTACTTTTATTAACTTTTATTTTATTAATCACCTTTTCAAAATAAACCTGGTTATATTCTAAATACACAGGTCTTTTTCTCTGGAGGTTTATCTTGGTGATTAACAGGTTTAATTTTTGCAATTGTCTATATTTTTCCTGTTCATCTGTAGCTTGTTCCAACAATTCTAAAGTTGTAGTTATTTCCTGTTGCGTACTCACCTCCTCTGGCAAGTAGCCACTATTTTTCAAAATCTTATAGGCAATCTTAAGGTCTGCCGGAATGTTGGCATCCTCTTCCAGGTTCAAAGGCTTACCCTTGCCAGGCAGATTATCCAGCTCTCCCTTTTCCAGGGCTTTTTTTATCTTTTCTTCTGCCAGTTGAACAAAGATATCCATTACCCCTTGACCACCACCACTGGCTCTAACCTGGCCACTTTTTCCACCAATCCCACCTGGGCGCAAACCTCAACCACCCTAGTTACATCCTTATAGGCCAGAGGCGCCTCTTCTGCCAGACCTCGCCAAGAATGACCTCTGATTACAATTCCCTTCTGGGCTAGGCTGGCAATAAGCTCTCTGCCCGAAAAGCTTTTTTTGGCCTGGTTGCGGCTCATAACTCTTCCTGCTCCGTGACAGGCCGAACCAAAGCTAAGTTCCATCCCCTTTTTAGTACCAACCAGAACATAAGAAGAAGTGCCCATACTTCCGCCAATAAGTACAGGTTGACCTATGGGTCTATATTTTAAAGGCAGTTCCGGATGTCCTGGACCAAAGGCCCGGGTTGCTCCTTTACGGTGCACAAACAAAACTCTTTTTTTACCCTTTACCTCATGTACCTCTTCTCTACAGGTATTATGAGACACATCATAGAGCAAAGGTAAAACTTCAGAGCCAAAAATCCTTTTAAAAACCTCTCTTACCCAGTGGGTAATAATCTGCCTATTAGCCAGAGCACAGTTTATGCCTGCTCGCATCGCCCCCAGATATTGCTCTCCTAGCTTAGAATAAATGGGAGCAAAAGCCAGCTCTCTATCTGCTAAAAAATAGCCACTTTTTTTCGCTGCCAGAACCATTTCTCGCATGTAATCTGTGCCTATTTGATGCCCAAGTCCTCTGGAACCACAGTGAATACTTACCACCACCTGATTTAAACTAAGCCCCATTAGTTGAGCCTTTTTTACATCGTATATTTCCTTTACCACCTGCACTTCCAGATAGTGATTGCCAGAGCCCAAAGTACCCATTTCAGCTTCCTGTCTTTGCTTGGCCTTGGCAGAGACAAAGTCTGGCCTGGCTCCTTGGGCCACTCCCTTTTCCTCTATAAACTCCAAATCTTCTTTTACTCCAAACCCCTTTTTTACTGCCCAGCTAGCACCTTCTGACAATAATTTATCCATTTCTTTTAGGGAGAGCTTTAACTTTCCCCTAGAACCCACTCCAGCCGGAATAGTCCTAAAGAGTTCATCTGCCAGCAATTCTTCTCTAGCTTTTAAATCTTTTAGACTTAAAGGAGTACGCAAGGTCCTAACCCCACAGGCAATATCAAAGCCTACTCCTCCCCCGGAAATTATTCCTCCTGCCCCAGGGTCAAAGGCAGCTACTCCTCCAATGGGAAAGCCATAACCTGAATGTACATCAGGCATGGCCAAGGCCGCACCCACAATACCAGGCAAGCTAGCCACATTTACAAGCTGGTGAATGACCTTATCTTCTAAGTCAGCCAGAATATTCTGGTCAGCAAAAATCCTGGCTGGCACCTGCATCAAGGCTTCTACCGGATATTCATAAATATATTTATCTACTTGTTTTAATTTAGCTTTCAACATAAAACAACTCCTACACATCCAAGACACACTGTACCCAATAGCCTTTTCCTTTTCTTTTTACCTTTAACTCATGCCAGGAAACACCCTTTATTTCCACAGCTGGCTTGTGTTTCTCGGGTTTTATCTTTTCTCCCTTCATCTTTGCTTTTAAAAAAAACTGGTTTTCTTTCTGCTCCAAAAAGACTTTTACTTTTCCAAACAACATCTTTTCTCTGGCCATAAAAAACACCACTTCATTTAAAAAATCAAAAAGTAAAAATTCCTCATCTGGAGAAACAACTTCTAGCCTTCTCTCTTCTCTAGGCTCTATCAGGTCCAAATCGGTTTGCACTGCTACCAGGCCTAAGGCAGCTTCTTCTAAGGCTTCTTCTAAGCTATCCCCCCAGGCCCTCACTCCAATATCAGCTGGATGGGAAAACAGTTCAAACCCCAAATTTTCTCTCCTTAAACTGGGTGCTAAAGACTTTAAGCCAGCTAAATTTAACTCTTGATAAGGCTTTGAGCTCACCAGCCTTTTCCCAGGAAAATCCCCCAGGCACGCAGGGCCAGAGGGAATTGTTTTGAAACAAGGGCTCTTCTTCCAGAGGAAAGGGCGAGCATTGTCTGGCCCAGGTAAAAATTTTGGTCCCTGGAATGGGGGAAAAATAAGCCAGTTCAGGAGTTATTCCCCATTTTTTCACAAATCTAATGGCTTCTTTCACTTCCCCTTCCTCTTGCCCGGGCAAACCAAAAAGCACATAAGCCTTAATCCACTCTTTTTTAAACCCTGCTTGCAAAAGATTTCTAACCCCTCTTTCCCAGTGTTCCAGACTAAGCTTTCTATCCAGACGAGAAGAAAAATTGGCACTTTCTAAACCTAAACGCACAGTCTTTAATCCTGCCTGAAAAAGTTTTTTACAGGTAGGCAGGTCTAAGTAGCGTAAGTGCAGGGCATTGGGGGTGTGTAGATTCACCTCCAACTTCTTTTCTATTATATAATTAAGAAAGGGAAAAAGCCAGTGTTCGGGATTTACCAGCAGGGCATCATCATAAAAGGCAAAGTTTCTAACTCCCTTTTCATATTCTAAAGAAAACTCTTTTAAAATAACTTCAAAACTTCTCTGCCAAAATCCAGCATAAAGTTTATTGCTGGCACAATAATCACAGTCAAAAGGACATCCCCTGGAGCCTAAAAGCACAGAAAACTGCGCTTCTGGATAAAGGTCCCAGGGAAGGAGCAAATCTTCTACACCAGATAAGGAAGGTGGAGATACACCCAAAAGTTTCCACAGGGCCTGCCAGTTCTTAAGTTCTTCTACTCTTCCCTTTACAACCAAATCCGCCCCTGTTTTTGGGCATGTTCAGTACATAAGGTTGCATAGATACCTCCCAAAACCACAGGTATTCTGGGCCAAATCTCCTTGACCAGATGAAGTAGGGTAATAACTCCAGGATACCAATAGGTCATGATAGAAGAAATCAAAACCATATCCGGCGGTGGAGAAATCTTTTGCAAGGCCACCTTTACCGCCTTATAATCCAGGCCATAACGGGAAAAGTTTCTGGGAACAGTAGATAAAAAAACAGGCTTGGGCACCTTTTTCTTGGGATAATGTCCCTGGCCCCACTTTTGCGCTTGGGGCCAGGGATAATCTGCCCAGGTTTTATCCAGACAATCTAAAAGGGCAACCTTGGCTCCTGCCTGGCGCAGCAGCCCTAAGGTCCATAACAGTCCTGCTGGTCTGGACCAAAGATTAAAGGCTGCAAAATCATAAATCCAGGGATTTAAACCCAAAATTCGAGGAGCATCTTTTAATTTAGACTCAGGGCAAGAACTCCAGGTAATCTCTGGCCACTTTGCTCTCTTGGCTTTTGGCATGATTTTTTATTATTTCCTTAAACCATCTCTTGGCTTGCTCCTCTTGTCTCAGGCGCAATAAACTTTTGGCATATTCCAGAACAATGGTTGGGTTATCAGGACGAGCTTCTACCCCCTCCTCTAAAACCTGGTTTGCTGCTTCCACCTGGTCTTCTTCGTTTAAAAGCTGGGCCAAAAAGAGATATGCCGGGACATAGCGCCAGTTTTTTTGGATACTAAGTTTAGCATACTTCTTGGCTTGAGCCCTATCTCCCTCTTCTCTATATAGCCTGGCCAGGTTAAGAGCAGGAAACTCTGGAGTCCTATAGGTCAGTAAACCCAGGGCCTTTTGAAAACATTCCTTGGCCTGCTGAGTCCGTTTTAATCTAAGATAAATAAGCCCCAGATTGTTCCAGCTTCTCCATAATTGGGTTTAAGCTTGACTGCTGCAAGCATGCTTTTTTGGGCCAGTTCTGGCTCTCCCAGGGCCATGTAAACCAGGCCTAAGTCAAAATGATAGCGGGAATATCCCCTGGCCTGAGGCTCAACTTCCAAAAGTTGTTCAAGGCTCCGCGGGGATTATTATCTAAAAGATAGCGCTCTGCCAACTCCAGATGAATGAGTAAAGTTTCTGGAATAGCCTCTTCCTTGTTTAAAGAAGAGGTTTTGGCTGCACAGCCAGCTAAAAACACTATAAGGATAACCCCTAAAAGCCACTTTTTTTTCATTTTAAATCACCTTATTTAAAGAATATTCAATAATAGCCTCTGCTCCTTTACTCAATAACAAGGGAATTAAATCTCTAACCTGGCTTTTCTCCACTACAATTTCCACTGAAAACCAATCTGTATTATAGAGAGAAGCCACTGTAGGAGCAGTCATGGCGGGCAAAATACTCATAATCTCGGACATTTTGTCTTTGGGCACATTCATCTTTAAAGCTACCAGCTTTTCTGCTCTTAAGGCTCCCTGCAAAAGGGTATTGATAATTTCAATTTTTTGCCTTTTCCAGGGATCCTCCCAGGCCTTTTTATTGGCAATAAACTGGGTATTGGTCTGCAGCACTTCTGCAATAATTCGTAAACCATGGGCCTTAATAGTGGTTCCGGTTTCAGTAACTTCTACAATGGCATCACAAAGTCCTTCTACCACCTTGGCTTCAGTGGCTCCCCAGGAAAATTCCACATCCACAGGAATTCCAGCCTGCTCAAAGTATTTTTTGGTATAATTCTTTAATTCAGTGGCAATTTTCTTTCCAGCCAGATCCTCTGGACGCTTGTAAGGGGAATCTCCAGCCACGGCCAAAACCCAGCGAGCCGGCCTATTGCTGACCTTGGAATAAATAAGGTCAGAAACCACCACTACATCTGATTCGTTTTCTAAAATCCAGTCCTTACCTGTAAGCCCGGCATCCAAAATCCCTTCTTCCACATACTTAGACATTTCCTGAGCTCTACACAGGGAACACTCTAACTCGGGATCGTTTATCTCCGGGAAGTAGTTGCGGTGATGCTCAGTAATCTTCCAGCCTGCCTTGGCAAAAAGTTTAAAAGTTGCTTCCTGTAAAGAACCTTTGGGAATGCCTAATTTCAAAATCTTTTTGCTCATTATTTGTACACCTCCTTGGGATCAAAAACTTTTTCTGCGCACACTTCCAACTCGCCTTGTTCCTTTACCCTGCGAAAAAAACAACTCTTATAGCCTTCATGCAGGCAGCACCGCCTACTTGCTCTACCACATACAAAATAGTATCCAGATCGCAATCAAGCCTAATCTCCTTTATTTTCTGCACATGCCCGGAACTTTCTCCCTTATGCCAAATTTTTTTTCTGCTTCTACTATAGTAGTGAGCCTCTTTGGTTTGCAGAGTTTTTTCCCAGGCCTCTTCATTGACATAAGCCAACATCAAAACTTCCCTGGTTTCTACGTCCTGCACAATGGCTGGAATAAGACCATTTCCTTTACTAAAATCTGGTTTCAATCTTCCCTCCCTCAAAGAAAATTAAACTTATTCTAATTCTGCAGCCCTGAGCTGCCCACAGGCAGCCAAGATATCCTGGCCCTTACTTTTCCTTAAAATGGCAGTTAAATTATTGGCCCACAGGACCTTTTCAAAGGCCAAAATTCTATCCTCTTCTGGGCGCTCATACTTACTACCTGGCCAGGAATTATAGGCTATTAAATTTATTTTACACCTTAGGCCCTTTAAAAGCTTTGCCAACAACTGAGCATCCTTGGGAGTATCATTTATCCCTTTCAGCAAAAGATACTCAAAGGTAATTCTTTCTCTCTTTTCCAAAGGATATCTCTTTAAAGCCTGCAACAACTCAGAAAGAGGCCATCTGGCAGCTTTGGGCATCAACTTTTCCCTTAATTCTTGAGTAGGAGCATGCAGGGAAATAGCCACTAAAGCCAGCTTGCTTTGACCAAACTCCTCTAAAATCCCCTTTATACCCACACTGGATAAGGTAATCCTCCTTCTAGAAAACCCCAAGCCCTGTTCAGACCTTAAAATCTCCAGACTCTTTTTTACTTCTGCCCAGTTCAAAAGGGGTTCCCCCATGCCCATATAAACCACATTGCGCAAAGGAATTTCCACGCCCTGCCTCAACAAAAACTGCCTGCCCAATACCGCCTGACCAGCTATTTCAAAGGCTTTTAGGTTGCGCTTAAATCCCATGGTTCCAGTATGGCAAAACTTACACCCCAAAGTACATCCCACCTGAGAAGAAACACAAAGGGTGTAATGGTCTTTTTCTGGAATAAGCACACTTTCAATATACTCTCCATCCTCTAAGCGCAAAAGGAACTTAAAGGTATGGTCCTTACTTCTAAGCCACTTCACAATGGTGGGCCACTCCAGGGAAAAGGAACCAGCCAAACTCCTTCTTAAAGTCAGGGAAAGGTTGGTCATGAGACTAAAATCACTTACGCCCTTTTGCCACAACCAGTTCCAGATCTGCTTGGCTCGAAATCCCCTTTCCCCTTGAGCCAGACACCACTCTTCTAGCTCAGCCAGAGTTAAGGACAAAATATTGGGCTTAGTTATGAGAGTTTCTCCTTTTTGGCATAATTGCGCACAAATTCTACAGCCTCTTCTAAAGAAGAAACATCCCCTCTAATCTGGGCCTGCAAAAGGGCATCCCGAATAACCCCAACCAAAGGTCCAGGTTTAATGCCTGTATATTCCATAATCTGATGTCCATTTAAAAGCGGCTCCAGCAACTCTTCACTAATATCTGCCCTTTCCAGCATCTTTAAATTGTGGTTAAATTCTCTATAACTGCCGTTTCTAGCCTTAAGATCAGCTCTAACCATTTCAATTAGTCTGGGATACTCATCCAGACTCTTAAAGCGTCTAATCCCTTTATCTGTAAGCATAAAGTGAAAGCGCATGTGATTTTTGACCAGATGACAAACCAGATCAATATCCCTGGGTGGAAAGCCTAGACGTTTTAAAATCTTGCGAGTTATTTTGGCTCCAACTTGATGATGCTGATAAAAGGTGATTTGACCATTGACCACTTCTCCAGTGTAGAGTTTGCCTATATCGTGGAAAAGACAGGCCAGGGTCCCATACCAGTCATAGGGCAATTCCTCTGGATAGTGTTTCATTACCTCCAGGGTATGCTCAAAAACATTTTCCTCGCCTTCTTCAGGATTTCTAATTTGCTTTACCCTACTTAAAGCAGCCAGTTCAGGAATAAGGCCATGTAAAATCATGGAGTCAAAAAGTAGCTTGACAAAGAGCCACATGTTTTCAGCTTCTACTTTACGCCATTCATCCATAATATCTGAGACAGAGACATAATCAACAACTCGCCTGGCTGAACGCACAATAGCCAACCAGGTATTATCCTCAATGGGCAAGTTATAATTGGCAGCAAAGCGTAAGGCTTTATGGCTTTTAAATAATCCCTTTTAAGGTTCTCATCTGGAATCCCTTTTAAGGCAATAACTCCAGTATCCAGGTCTTCAAAACCCTCAAAAACATCTCTGGAGCGAGGAATATAGGGGCAGGCCAGATAAAAAGGTAACTCCCCCTTGGCTTCCATTTCCTTAAGCAATCTGGGGGTTAATTTGGCCACACTGGCCTCTGTATAAGAAGCTTCAATGGTATCTGCAGGATAAAAGTGAAAAGTAACTTCCCCTTCTTTTAAACAGGCAAAACTGGATTTGGCCAAGGGTGGACTTAAGTTAGGAAAAATCTTCTCCATTTCTTTTGGTTCCATATCCGTGCAGATATCTATATCTACTTCTTCTAACTCTTCCTGTCTTAAAGCTCGCTCATGTAAAGGAACATTTACAATATAAGCTTCATAGCCGTTACGCATAATGGTTTTACATACAGAAATAGCATCTTTTAGTGGTTGAGGCATTTTGCCGACTCCTTTGTTTGTTCTTTTCCTTTAACTATCTTTTAGCTTAAGGGCTGTCAATTTATGGATTTTAACTTAACTTTGCTCCTCTTAAGAAAAGGCTTTGCTTTTAAAAAAAATAAATTTAAACTTGGACTTATTTTAAGGATAATCTATGAAAAAAAATAAAGAAATTTTTCTCTATCTGCCTCGTTTTAGTCTTTATGGGGGAGTGGAGCGTTTTGCCTTTAATCTGGCTATTTACTTACTTCAACAAAATTTTCAGTTACTTTTGTCTGTAGCAGGGCAGAAATCAAACCACCTGCAGGCCTAAAAGTAATAACCTTAGGGCGTCCACCTTTAAACAAAGCAAGTAAAATGCTCTACTTTGCCCTAAAAGCTAGAAACATAAAAAGACAATTCCCTAAGGCCCTTCACTTTAGCCTGGGAAAAACCCTGGAGCAAGATATTTTACGCATAGGAGGAGGGCCTTTAAAAATTTTCTGGCAACTAAGTAAAGAGGCCTATCCTGGCTACATAAACATTTTAAAATGCTAAGAAGGAGACTTGCTCCCAGTAATTGGCTCACTTTTTTGCTTGAACAAAAACAACTTTCCCAAAGCAAAGAAATCATTTGTGTATCCAGCCTGGTCAAAGAATGGCTTTTAACCGCCTACCCCCACCTCAATCCTGAAAGGATAACAGTTATTTATAATCTTCCTGATTTAAAGAAATTTAAAGTACAACCGCAAAAGGAAGCCTTTAGAAAAGAATTTAAGCTACCTTTCAATAAAAAACTCGTCTTAACTGTAGCTACCAATTTTCAACTAAAGGGCCTGGCTTTTTTAATTAAGGCCCTAAAATACCTTCCTGCAGACTTCGCCCTGGTGGTTGCTGGAGGAAGAAATCCCAGAAAGTATCTATACCTGGCTAAAAAACACAGTCTTGAGAGTCGTGTTTATTTCTTGGGTAAAGTGGATAAAATAGAAAACCTCTATGCAGCCTGTGATTATTTTGTCCTCAACTCCTTTTACGATGCCTGTTCCAATGCCCTTTTAGAAGCCATGGCCTGTGGACTAAAGGCACTTTCTTCCAGGTTTAATGGCAGTGCTATTTTTTTACCTGACCAACAGATAATCCATAACCCCAAAGATTGCAGGGAAATTGCTCAAAAATTGCTTTCAGCTCAAACCTTACCCCTTAACTATCCTAAAAACCTAGAAGTTGGTTTTCCAGCTTACTTAAGGGTTATTGAAAAATACCTATGAACAACAAATTCTTATCTCCCTTTAGAACCTACAGAAAAATCGTTCAGAAAAAACAGGAAGTTACTTTCCAGGTGGTAATAGAAGAAAGTGACCTTTTTATTGTAGCTGAAAAGGACCTTTCTTTGGAAGTAATAGCTTATGTGGAAAAATTAAGAGCCAGTTTAAAAAGTTATCTGGAATTAAATCCTCTGTTTTTAACTTCTCTAACCCCTTTACCCTTTGACCCCAAAGCCCCACCCATTGTTCAAACAATGCTTAAGGCCAGTCAAAAATTCCAGGTAGGACCCATGGCCTGCGTAGCTGGCACCATTGCTGAAATGGTGGCCAAACACTTTGCTCCTCTTTCTCCTAATTTTCTGGTGGAAAATGGGGGAGACCTTTATCTCTATTCCACAAAAGACAGGGTCATTGGCTTACTTCCCAATCCCAGGGATGAAGTATCCCTGGGTATAAACTACACTCAGGGCAATTTCCCTGTAGTTTTTGTACCTCTTCTGGCACCATTGGACACTCTCTTAGTTTTGGACAAGGAGACTGGTGGGAGTTTTAAGTCAATCTGGAGCAGAGGCAGATGCCTGCGCTACTTTTCTGGGCAACTTGTTAAAAAGAAAACAGGACTTACCCCTGGTACTTAAAATCTCTCAAAAATTAAAAGCCAGGGGAATAAGAGGAGTGGTCCTACAACTAGACTCCTCTTTGGGCGCCTGGGGGGAAATAGAACTGGTACAGATTTAAGCTTAAATGGTAGTAATACGCTCCAGAGTCTTTTCAATCTGGCGACCTAGAGGAGTTTGCCTGTTAATCTCCCGCTCTACCTTGGCAATACCCTTTAAGACTGTAGAATGACGTCGATTAAACCTACGCCCAATTTCTTCCAGGCTCAAATCTGTATATTTACGGGCTAGATAATAAGCTGTATTTCTAGCCCAAACATAACTTTTTTTCCTGCTTTGAGATAAAAGCTCCTCTAAAGAAAGGTCATAGACTCTGGCCACATTTTTTAAAATATAATCTAAATCAATTACATTATCCTTTTCCAGAGTATAATGTTTCAACACTTCTTTAGCTAAATCCAGGCTAATTTTTTCCTTTAGCAACTTGGCCTTTAAAACCAAATTATTTAAGCAACTCTCCAGTTGCCGAATGTCACTGTGCACTCTACTGGCAATGTATTCTCCCACATTTTTGGGGATATTTACCTGTAATTTTTTAGATTTATGTTCTAAAATTCTCAATACCGTATCAGGGTCTGGTTTGTTAATCACAGCCATAAACCCCTGACACAGGCGAGAAGTAAGCTGGGAATCAACTCCCTGCAATTCCTTGGGCAAAAACATACTGGAAAATACTACCTTTTTGCCCTGATTGGTAAGAGATTTAATAGTACATAAAAACTCATCCTGAAGTTTTTCCTTATTTTGGAAAAAATGAATATCTTCCAGGAGTAAAATATCAATCTGTTCCCTGAACTTAGCCTTAAATTGTTCTACCTGCTTGGATTTAATAGCCAAAACCAGTTGAGAGGAAAACTCCTCTGCTGTCAAATAAGCAATTCTAACCTTACTTCTATTAGAATTTTTTAAAAGTTCCCACCCCATGGACTGCACCAAATGGGTTTTGCCCAAACCAGGAGCAGAGCATAAAAAGAGCTGGTCTGAAGAAATATAAGACTGACAAAAGGTCCTGGAGGCCAAAAAAGCCAGTTCATTACATGGCCCTACCACAAAATCTTGGAAGGTATACCGAAAAACTCCCTCCACATTTACCTTGGGAGCAATAGGTAAAGCTAGTTGACTCTTCTCTTCAGCTTGAGCCAAAAAGGGTACACTTGGCTTGGCCTTGGAGACCTTAAGTTCAATCTCAGGAACCTCTCCCAACACTTCAAAGGCTGCTTGTTTTATCTGCTCCAAAAGTTTCTCCCTAATCCAGGAAGCTACAAACTCATTGCGCGCAATTAAAACAAGCTTGTTGTCCTTAAACTCACCCTGCAGAGGTTTAATCCACACCTTAAAAATGCCTTCTTTGAGGCATTTTTGTAAAATATGTTGAATTCGCTGCCAAGTACTCATCATAGTTCCAGTGTAGTAGAGTAAACTCCTTTTATCTGCAAGTAAAGAAAACGCTAAAAAAACAACCCTTCTCCAAACCCCAAACCTTTATTATAACAATATGATTTAATTGACTTTTTAATCAACATCCCCTCTTTAGATAGTTAAACTAAAGCCACTTATCCCTTAAAGAAAAAACCTTCCTAAAACCTTGTCCTTCCTGGGTTGTGATTTTTTTACCTTTGGTATCCACCCTACTAACTCTTATTTTCTTCTTTTTTTAAAAAAAAATCTCATTTTTTTTCTTAAGCACATTTAAAAGAGCTTAAATCTTCTTTTTAGGAACAAAAAGGGGGTCCCTAGCCCAGAAAAGAAAAAAAGGCAAGCCATCTCAACCTGCCTTTTTGCTTTCAATTCTTTTAACCTGCTTTTACTCTATATTTTTTGACTGGCCAGCAAATAAAGCTCATTGGGGTCTAAAATCAAAATCACATTACCATCTCCCATAATGGTAGCCCCAGAAATAGCCGGGATATCTCCTAGATACTCTCCTAAGGACTTAATTACTATCTCCTGGCGCTCTAACAGGACATCTACAATCAACCCCAGTTTTTTTCTCCTATCTGCAAAACCACTACGGGTAAAAAGTCGCGCTGAGAGTTATTGGGAGGCAACTTTAAGATATTGGCCAGTTCAATTAAAGCCAGCACTTCCCCCCGCAAAGTTATGGCCTTTCTTTTATTGATTTCGCTTAAATGTTTTACAGATATTTTGGTGGTCTCAGCTACAGCATCCAGGGGCAGGGCAAAGGTCTCGCCAGAGACCTTGACCATCAAGGCATCAATAATAGCCAGGGTTAAAGGCAAATTAATAACAAATTTGGTTCCTTTTCCCACTTCTGAAGTAACACTGACACTTCCTTTTAAGGCCCGAATGTTGTTGCGCACCACATCCATGCCCACTCCCCGACCAGACACATCCGTAACCTTTTCTGCTGTAGAAAATCCTGGTAAAAAATCAGTTCTCTGGCTTGCTGCTCATCCAGAGTCTCAGCTTCTTCCACAGAAAGAAGGCCCTTTTCTATGGCCTTTTGCTTTATCTTTTCAGGGTCAATGCCCCGTCCATCGTCTTCCACTTCAATGACCACAAAATTCCCTTTATGGTAGGCCCTAACCCAGACCTTTCCTGGGACAGGCTTACCCAAAGCTTTTCTTTCCTCTTCACTTTCCAGACCATGATCTACAGAATTGCGCAAGATATGAACCAGAGGATCGCCAATAAGCTCTATAACGCTCTTATCCAGTTCAGTTTCTTCTCCTTCAGTAATCAACTCCACAGGCTTGTTGCTTTTACGACTCAAATCCCTTACCAACCTGGGAAAGCGAGAAAACACAGAGCGCACCGGGACCATGCGCACCTGCATAATGGTATCCTGCAGGGCATCAGAAACCCTGGCCATAGCATCTACGCTTTCATTTAATTTTAAGACCACTTCTGGAATATTTTCTGTTTCTTCCAGCTCTCTGGCAATTTGTGCAAAACGGTTTCGATTAATTATAAGCTCTCCAATAAGATTCATTAACTGATCCAGTTTATTATGATCTACCCTGATGGTACTGATAACTTCACTTTTCTTCTCAACTTCCTGCTTTAAAGCACCTGAATTTGTCTTAGGAATACTTTTACTTTCTCTTCTCTCTAGCTCTTTATCTTTTTTATCCTCTACCTTAACTACCTGTTTTTCTATTTTTTCCTTTTCCTCTCTATCTAAAGCCTTATCTATCATTTCAGCTAAAATGGCCTTTTCCTGTCCCAAGAGATCTAACATCAAAGCAAAGTCGACATCCTTATTCCTGGCATCATCAATAAGCTTTACAATTCTTTCTGCATAAGCACTTATTTCCTTTAAGTTCATATAAGTAGAAGCATTTTGAATGGTAAGAAAGGAACGATACAAACCATCTATTATATCTCTTTTTTAGAATCCTCCCTTAAACTTTGTAATCCAAAATCAATATTTTTAAATTGTTGTTCTACAGTATTTAAATATACCTCTCTATCTTCTTCGTCCTCTGAAGACTCTGCTGTAGAAGAAGTCTCTTTAACAATCCTTTCCCCCGTAAATTGTTCTAACTCTGTTAAAATAAAAGACATATCCTTTTGTATTACAGTAGAGTTTTCTCTATCTATATTATCTAAAAGTTCAGAAATAACATCCACAGACTTTAAAAGCAAATCAATGAGGCCAGAGGAAACTTCTAATTCTTTATTTCTAACTCTATTTAAAAGACTTCTGCAATATGTGTAAGTTTATTTAATTCCTGATAACCAATTAAACCACTATTGCCTTTTAGATTATGAAAGGACCTAAAGATATTATTTATTAATTCCTCATCCTGAGGATTTTGCTCCAGTTGAATCAAATGGCCATTTAATTGCGAAACTGTTTCTTCTGCTTCTTCTAAAAAGTCCAATAAGTGTTCAGGGCCAAATACAGTGAGTTTATAGGAACCTGGCGAAGAGGTAGCAGCAGATTTGTCCCTGCTTTTATCTTCAAGTTCTTTACAAATGGGAGTAGCTCTTACTTCATCTAGGCGCTGCAAAAGCCCTTCAATATCCAGATCAGGCTCTGTCCCTCTGGCTTCCAGTTCATCTAAAAAGGTCCGCAAAACATCTGTAGTCTCTAAAATAAGGTCCATAATTTCTGGAGTAAGCTGCAACTTGCCTTTACGCAGTTCATCTAAGACATTTTCCCCTCTATGGGCCAGGGTATTGATTTTATTTAAACCCAAAAACCAGAAGCGCCTTTTAAAGAGTGGATGGAGCGAAAAATTTCATCCAGCAGACTTTTATCCTCTGGATCTTTTTCCAAATCCAGCAACCTGGGCTCAATGGAGTCTAGATGCTCTCTAGCCTCTACTACAAATTCAGCAAAAATTTCCGGATCGTTATAATCCGACATATAAGCACCTCTTTTATCCCAAAAGCATTTTGATATTACGGACTAATTTTTCAGGCTGGGCAGGTTTTATCATATACATATTTGCCCCCAGTCCCAAACCTTTTTGAATATCAGTCTCCTGCCCTTCAGTGGACAGAACAATAATGGGAAGATCCCGATACTGTTCTTGTTCCCTTATGGTTTTGATAAAGGTAAAGCCATCCATTTTGGGCATATTCACATCACAGACAATCAGGGAAATATCCGGGTTGGCATAGAGCTTTTCCAGTCCTTCTAAGCCATCTTCAGCTGAAGTTACTTTAAAGCCTTCTTTTTTAATAATAAAAGAGACCAAATTGCGTACGGTCTTGGAGTCATCTATCACCAGAATATGTTTCTGTGCCATCAAACCTCTCCTCTTTTAAAATTAATTAAAAAGTCCTTTATACTCTCTAAATTCAAAATATGAATTATTTTTTCCCCTTTCTTTAATAAACCCTGAATATGCTTACTTTCACTTGCCAAGGCCTTTTCTACTCCAAAATCCACTTCTTCTCTTTTCACTCTATGCATGGAGGCTATCTTTTCACTAACAAAACCCACATTGATTCCTTCCAGAGCACACACCAGAATAAACCTGGGCTTACCTAAAGGTAAGTCCAAAAAAGCACTTAAATCCACAATGGGAGTAATCCTGCCTCGAAGATTAATCCAGCCTTTAACCACCTCGCCACTTCCTGGAAACCTGGTGGGCTCTGTATAACGAATGACTTCCTTGACCTTTTCCACTGGCAGGGCAAATTCCTCTCCTCCTAAAAAAATCCCACTAAAGAAAATTCCTTGGGCAAAGTTTTATTACTTTCTATTTTCCCAGGAACTCTGGCTTTTTGGCTGGAGACAACCCTTTTTACTTCCACCTGCTTAGTCTTTGCAGCTAAAACACCAGGAGAAGTTGCTACTTCTTTTTCAGGTAAGGTCTTTTTGACCACTTCCTCTTTGACTGTATCTTCTGCAAAAAAAATTCTCCAAAAAGGCCTTTTCTTCTGCAGTCAAAGATTCTTTATCTTCCAAGGAAAAATCCTGGGATTCAAAATATTCTTCTATGGTTTTCATAATCTATGCACTTCTTTAGCCAGGTTTAAATACTGTAAAGCACCTCTACTTTCTGGGAAAAGTTCCAAAATGGTTTTCCCCATGGAGCTGGCTTCTCTAAATTTGGTATCTATGGGAATAATAGTATTAAACAATTTATCCTTTAATTTTTGCGTAATAAATTCAAAACTTTTCTGGAGGCCTTAGTCTTATATCGAACATGGTAGCTAAAACTTTAAATTCCACCTCTCTTTTTAAACTCTTTTGTAAAAGCTTTAAGGTATCAAAAATAAGTTTTAAACCATGCAGGGCCAAAAAGTCTGTCTGTACTGGCACTATAACTAAATTAGAGGCAGCCAGGGCATTTAGTAAAATCACCCCGGTTTGAGGAGGACAATCTAAAAGTACATAGTCGTAGTTTTGGGCCTCTTTTTGCAGCCACTTTTTTAAAAGCCATCCTCTTCCCGGAATATTCTTTAAAGCACCTTCCACTTCTGCCATTTTAATGTGGCTGGGAACAAAGGCAAAAGGCAAGTTTTCTCGCTCATAAATAATACTTTTCTTTTCTTTTGACACCAAAAAAATATCCAGAGCAGATTCCTGATAATTACCCGGAAAAAAAGAAAGGTGTACAGTAGCACAGGCATGTGGGTCCAGGTCCATGACCAACACTTTAGTCTTTAATTTGGCCAAAGCAGAGCCCAAACTCAAGGCTGTAGTGGTTTTACCCACTCCTCCTTTCTGGTTGGCAATGGCCAAGATTTTAGGCACTAAGCTCTTACTCCTTATGTTTAAGCAAAAAGTCCACTAAAGCCTGCCAGTCGTCTTCAAAAATATTACTAAATTGTAATCCCACTTCAAATTTTTTCTCATTTATCTTTTGCACCCAGACAACCTCACCCAGACCAAAAAATTCTTCTGTATCCAGCGCAAAAACTTTACTAAAACCTGGATAATGCTTTCTTAAACCTGGAATCAGCAATTTAAATTGTAATATCTCTCCCTTCTCTGGCGCAAAAGGCACCTCAAACCTTATACCGCCAGCTCCTATATCTACACTGTAAATCTCATACCATTTTTGTTTTTTTAAAGGAAAGCTCCATTTAGCAACCTTTAACTCAAATTTTCTTTGCAATCGATAGTATTTTCTTTTTTCTACAAACATCACTCTTTTTTATACACAATACTTCCAGGATGATGTATGGGTTTAAAAGACCTGGAAAGGTTGTGTAAAGATTCTGAATGACCTAAAAACAAATATCCACCAGGCTGTAAATTGTCATAAAAATAAGAAATAACATTCTTTTTTACTTCTTCGCTAAAATAGATTATCACATTCCTACAAAAAACCACATCTGATTTGGGTATACGCTTTACCTGGAACTTATCACTCAAATTTAACTGAACAAACTCCACATATTTGGCAACTTGAGGTAAAACTTGATATTTTTCATTACCTATCTCTTTAAAATACCTTTTAGTTATGCTGGGTGGAGTGGTCCGCAACGCATAGGGAGTATAAATTCCTCTTTTGGCACTCTTAAGCACGCTGGCTGAAAGGTCATTGGCTGTTATCTTAATCTTCCAGGAATCTATTTCCTGTTTAAGTACTTCATGCAAGATAATAGAAAGGGTATAGGGCTCTTCGCCTGTAGAGCAGCCAGCAGACCAGAAATGTAAACTTTTATCACCCTTACTTATCTTTGCGGCTATAATTTCCTTTAAAATAATATCCTGGAAGACTTTTAACTGGGGAGGATTTCTAAAAAAACTGGTTTCATTGGTGGTAATAACATCAAAAAGCCTATTTAGCTCCTCTTTTCTGGAAGGGTCATAGCGTAAAAAATAATAATACTCTCCAAAGGTCTTTAAGTTTAAGTCCCTTAGCCTGTTCGCCAATCTATTTTCCAAAAGATATTTTCGATTATCTCCAATATAAATCCCGGTTTGGGCATAGATAAAATCCCTTAACTGGGAAAATTCTTCATCTGTTATTTTTACATCCTTACGTAAAGTAACGCTTTTGGCCAAAAGAGAACCCATCTTACTTTACCTCATATTGCTGCTGATATTGATCCAATGCTTTTTCCACTGCCTCTTGAATTTCAAAGTCAGGTATTTCTAAAGCCTCAAGCAAGGCATGAAACCCTTCTTCGCTTTGAAGTTTTCCCAGGGCTTCAATAGCCTTTACAGCCACTATTTTATTGGAATACTCTATTAGAGCTGTTAGTTTTTTGGTAATTTCTAAAGTAACCTTGCCTTTTTTTACCAGGCTTCAATAGCCCTTATTTTTACCCAGTCATCTGAATCATCCAGGGCTTTTAACAGGTAAGGAAGGACTTCATCGTGCTCACAATTGCCCATAAGCTCTACCAAGGTCATCCTCACTTCTGGAGCTTCATCCTCAAGTTTGGCAGCTACCACGGGCAAGGCTTCCTTATGGTTGGAACACATCTTGGCCATAGATTCTAAGGCAATTTTCCGAATATTTACATCTTCGTCTTCCAGAGCTGCTTTTACCAGATCTTGATAGGCAGACGCCTTAAGCTGGCCAAAGGCATATACAGCCATAAGCCTGTGTAAGGGATTACCATCTTCAAAAAATCTGGCAAAGCGCTCCAAAACTTCATCCCCACCAATTTTAATCAAACTCTCCAGGGCAGTTTCTTTCACATCATCCCACTGGTGATCCAGAAAGGAAAAAAGTACCTCTATAGCATTCTTATCCCTGATCCTGCCCAGATAGATAAGAGCACTCTTCAGAACGTCTCCATCCTTATGTTTTTCTAAAACCTCCAGGAAAAACTCTCTACTTTCTATCAGGGCCATTTCTTCCAAGGCTCTGGCAATCTCTCTTTGTAAATCTCTATCTTTGTGCCAAAAAACCTCTTTTAACCTTTCCCCTGCTTCTATACTCCCTATTCCTTTCAAAGTCCTAATAGCCACCAGGTTGCGAGAAGGAGAGTCCACTTCCAAGCCTTTTAACAACTCTTCATTAATACCTATATGAACCAGAGCATCCACAAATAAGTGGGCCAGATCTTCATTATAAACAGTATCTACCTGATGCTCCAGATCCAGCTCTTCCGCCAGATCCAAAAGTTTGGCTGTAGCCCTGGCATCACCAATCTTGGCCAGACCAATGATTGCCAGTTCCCGAACCTCTTCTTCCTCGTCTTCCAAAGCCAAAAGAAGTAGTTCCAGATACTTCTCCTTATCCTTTTCCAGAAAAAGTTGAAAAGAGGTGCGTCCCAGCAACTGATACAAGGCTTTTAAAATTTTAAGTTGCAGAGCAAAGGGAACCTGGAAAATCTTTTTAGCCAACAAGGGCACTGCTTTGGTAAAACCAAGAGAGCCAATCCCTTCAATAATCATGGAAGCCACCAGTTCAGAACTGCTATCCAGTCTGTTAATTAAGGTTTCCACTGTATTTTCGTCTCTAATCTTTACCAGAGCCTCAATAACTGCAAACTGCACCCACTCCTCATCATCCAGGGCCTTGCTCAAACACTCTACACTTTCAGGATGGCCAATAAGCCTAAACTTACTGCGGCCTGATAGCGCACATTGACATCTCTATCCTTTAAAAGACTCTCACATAAGGGTTCCAGAGCCAGGTAGGATTCTGACCAGCCCAGGATATCAGCTACAAAAATGCGAATATCTCTATCTTCATCTTTTAAAAGGGGAACTAAGTGTTTAATTCCCTGCCCGGCCAAATCCCTTAAAATATCCATAGCCAGGTTACGCAGGGCAGGATTTTCTTCTTTTAAAAGAGGTATAAGTTCTTTAACTGTTTCTTCTCCCCCTAGCTTACGCAAGGCCAGGTCTGCTGCTTCCTGCACTCCCACATTTTCACTTTGTAAAAGGGGAATCAATAAAGGAACCGCCTCTTTTAATCCCCTATCTCTTGCTTCAAAGGCGCCTTCTCTTTGATCTTCTGGTTCAGAACTCTGGAGCATGGCCAAAATTTGTTCTTTTGTATATTCCATTTTTACCTTCCCTTAGTTTGATTTTTTAAGGGTTAAAAAGATATTCATATATTTTAGCAGGCATTTCTTCTGGACTTAAGACTGCATCAGCCAGGCCCTCTTCTACTATGGCCCTGGGCATACCATAGACCACACAGGAAGTTTCATCCTGAGCAACAAGCCGTGCTTCTTTTTGCTTTAACTCCTTAGCTCCTTTTAAACCATCTTTACCCATTCCAGTGAGCACTACTCCACCCTCTTTGCCACTGCTCTGGCAACAGAAGAAAACAAGACATCCACTGAAGGCTTATACAGAGCATCTCTGGGGAATTCACTTACCCTTACCTCCAGGTGAGTAACCCGTTGTTGAAGTTTTAAGTGCTTTCCCCCTGGTGCAACCAACACCTTGCCTGGCTTTAAGATCTCTTCATCTTCAGCTTCCTTTACTTCTAAGGACGAATAGGTATTCAAGCGCCTGGCAAAGGGACCAGTAAAGGCAGGTGGCATGTGCTGGGCAATGAGAATGGACGCAGGAAAATCTTGAGGAAGAAGCTCTAAAAGTCTTTGCACTACAGGTGGACCTCCTGTGGAAACGCCAATGGCTACCACATCTCTTATTTGATTATTACCCCTATAAGTTAAACTTTTTTTCTCTACTTTTGCAAGTTTTTTAAAGAGTTAGATTTAGTTGGCACCAAATTGGGCTTTTTCCTGGCCAAACTTTTGACCTTGGCAATAAGCTCCTCTTCTATTTTCACTATTTCCAGGCTTACCTTGGAAAGCTGCTTGGGAATAAAATCCATAGCCCCCAGACTAAGGGCCTTTAAGGTGGCTTCAGCGCCTTCTGTGGTCAAGGAGCTTACCATAATCACAGGCCTGGGAAATTCCTGCATGATTTTCTCCAGGGCAGTGAGGCCATCCATTACAGGCATTTCAATATCTAAAGTAACCAAATCAGGATTGTATTTTTGATAAATTCCAGGGCTTCTTCCCCATTTCTGGCAGTGGCAACAACCTCAATTTCCTTATCCTTGCCCAACATAGTGGCAATAGCCCGGCGCATAAAGGCAGAATCATCTACCACTAAGACCTTAATCTTTTGCATAACCTCACCTGAAAGTTAAAAAATAAGCTTTAACATTCCCTTAAAGCCAGAAATATCCCTAACCCCTTCCATACCTTTTTTTTCTACCAAGAAAAACCACTTGCGCACCAACTCCTCTTCCCACTGACTCCCCACACCTGAATCCATAATTTCCTGCACCTTATCCAGAGGTAAGGCCTTGCGATAAGACCTATCTGAAGTCATGGCTTCAAAGGCATCCACCACACTTAACATTTTAATGGGCAGGGTAAGCTGATCCCCTCTTAAACCTTCTGGATAGCCTTTACCATCGACTCGTTCATGGTGGTGATAGACCAGAGGGATTACATCCTTTAAAGATTCCACTTTTCCCAGTATTTCTCTGGCAATTACAGGATGTTTTTCATTACCTCAAATTCTTCTTGGGTTAACTTGCCTGGCTTATTTAAAATATTATCCGGGATACCAATCTTACCTATATCGTGTAAGACGCCAGCTACATAAAGCAGCTCACACTCCCTTTCTTCTAATCTCAGAAAACGAGCAAAGTTAAGGGCATAACGGGCAACATTGTCTGAATGACCTTTGGTATAGTAGTCTTTTGCTTCCACTGCCTTGGCATAAGAGTGCATGATATCCAAATTTAAACTATTTAACTTTTCCAGAGCCCAGGCATTTTGTAAGCTACTGGCTGCATGATTGCAAAAAATACTAATCAATTGCTTTTTGGTGCTTAGCAGTTGTTCATCCTTACCAGCTTCTTTTAATAATAAGGTAACTCCAACCTTTTCCTTTTGGACAATTAAAGGAGTAACCACCAAAGAAAACACCTGTTGTTTATCTTTAAAGCTAAAAGAGTTATCCCAGAGGGTTTTGCCTGCCTTCAAAGCTTCTTCCATTTTGTGAAGTAGAAGAAATAAGGAATTGTAATTTCTTCTAATTACAGCCCCTCTTAAAATGCGAGGTCTTAAGTTGCCTTGAGGATAAAGGCCTACAATAATGCCGTCCGGGTTAAAATTGCGCTGCAAGTGATAAATAAACTCCTCTAAAATGCTATCCAGGTTTTGCAAACGATTTAAGGCATTACTCAAATTTAAAATCCTGACTACATTACTTAGCCTCTTTTGTTCTAGTCTGCGCTCTCGCTCCTGAAGGACTTTTTTTACCTTAATTAAAAGATGAGAGATATTAAAAGGCTTGGGCAAATAATCAGCAGCTCCCAGCTTTATACACTCTACAGCTACTTCAATGGTGCCAAAACCAGTGGTAATTAAAAAATCTGCTTCCAGCCCTTCTTTTTTAGCCTGGCGCAAAAACTCAATCCCATTTAAACGAGGCATTTTTAAATCAGATACAACCAGGGCAATATCGCTATCTTTTCGCAGAATTTCCAGGCCTTCCTGTCCATCTTCAGCAGTCAACACTTCATAGCCTTCATCTTCTAGGGCATCCTGACAAATAACCCGGAGACTTTCCTCATCATCTACCACCAGCAACTTTAACTTGGATTCCATATTCTGACCTCTTTAAAAGACTTGTCTTACCTCGCTAAAAAAACTATTATTTTCTTTACGGGATGTGGCTCAGCCTGGCTAGAGCGCAGCGTTCGGGACGCTGAAGTCCGGGGTTCGAATCCCCGCATCCCGACCACCTTTTATCCCACTGTTTTGCGACCAATACTAAAGTAGGCAAATCCCATTTCTCCCATAAGTCTAGGCGGATAAAGATTTCGCCCGTCAAAGATTAAAGGTGCCTTTAACTCCTTTTTTATCCTGTTAAAATCTGGATTTCTAAACTGATTCCACTCCGTAATAACAGCCAGGGCATCTGCTTCTTCCAGGGCTGCATATTGATCATCTACTATTTCTACATACTTATTGTCCTTTAAAATCTCCTTGGCCCGTTCTCCAGCCACTGGATCAAAGGCCTGATGCGCATCCCCTCTTTTGTCAGCAGGTCAATTAAAACCAGCGCAGGAGCTTCTCGCATATCATCTGTATTGGGCTTAAAACTAAGTCCCCACAGGGCCAGGGTTTTTCCCTGCACTCCTCCTTGAGGCTCAAAATATTGCTTGATTTTAAAAGCTAAAATTCTTTTTTGTAAATCATTTACCTTATCTACAGCCTGCAATAAAATGGGGTCATAGCCATATTCTATAGCAGTAGAAATAAGGGCTTTTACGTCTTTGGGAAAACAAGAACCTCCATAACCAACGCCTGGATAGATAAAATGATAGCCAATTCTATGATCTGAACCGATTCCCAGACGCACATCACCCACATCTGCTCCTACCAGTTCACAGATATTGGCAATTTCATTGATAAAGGAAATCTTTGTAGCCAACATACAATTGGCAGCATATTTGGTCATCTCTGCACTGCGTACAGACATAACAATTAACTTTTCTCTACTCCTGGCAAAAGGAGCATATAAGGCCTTGAGTAACTCTGCGGTACGCACATTATCTGTACCTACAATCACCCTATCAGGCTTCATAAAGTCATTTACAGCATCCCCTTCTTTTAAAAATTCAGGATTGGAAACCACGTCAAACTCTATACTAACCCCTCTTTTCTTTTGCTCTTCTAAAATCAAAGAGCGCACCTTATCTGCAGTGCCAACTGGCACTGTGGACTTATCCACTACAATTTTATAATCCTGCATAAACTTACCAATATCTCTGGCCACCTGATAAACATAGGATAAATCTGCACTGCCATCTTCTTTGGGAGGAGTGCCGACACAAATAAAGACAAATAAACTATCTTTAAGCCCTTCTTCTAAACTGGTAGTAAAAGACAAACGCTTTTGAGCATAATTTCTCTTAACTAATTCTTCCAGACCAGGTTCATAGATGTGTACTATCCCCTGTTTTAACTTTTCCACCACCTCAGGGTTAATATCCACGCAGCAGACATTATTTCCCATTTCAGCAAAACAGGCTGCACTGACCAAACCTACATATCCAGTACCTACGATACATACATTCATAGTTAATTCTCACTCCTTTTCAAAAGAATTCCAATTTACACCTTTTAACAAAGGGATATCCCCAAGGTCAACTACAAAGCCTTGATTTTTTTAATACCCTATGCCAAGTTTTTGTTTCTTATGGATAAAAAATATTTACTCTCTTTTGGGTGGTTTTGCTTGCCCTTTTGTTTAGGTCTTATAGGGCTTTATCTTTTTGCTCCAATAAAAAACCTTTACCCTTTTTTTCACTCTTTAAAAACAACCCATCCAGGTTTTAGCAATTTTGTACTTTTTTTAACCAATTGGGGTAATTTTTTTTTCTATCCCATCTATCTTTACTTTTTAATTAAGGGCCTAAAAGAAAAAAAGCCTCAACTTACCTATCTGGCTCTCTTTTATCTTTGTTTTCAACTTCTTATCTCCTTTCTCCTGGTAAGAATCTTAAAAATCTCCCTGGGAAGGGCCAGGCCAGAATTTGGCTCTCATTTTACCTTTTTCTCTCTTAGCTCCAGTTATCATTCCTTTCCTTCCGGGCATACCACGGAAATCTTTGGAGCAGCTCTTCCTTTGGCACTTAAAAGCAAGAAAAAAAGCAAACAATTTTTACTTGGTGTTGTTGCTTTTGCTGTGGGCTTTTCTAGAATATATTTAGGCCAACATCACCTAACCGATGTCATGGCTGGTTTTATTTTGGGCAATTGTAGTGGGATCTTAACCTTTTATTTCTGGAGAAAAAAATGTCAGCAACTAGCACCTTCCAAAAAATAAATAACTTTTTAGCCAGATATCCGCTCCTACCTTTAATTTTTATTTACCTTTTACATACTCTCTTTACCCTGCACACCAGAAGCCTCTGGTTTTCAGATGAAGTGCGCTATGCCAATGTCTATGAGCACCTGGTCCAACACCAAAAATGGCTGGTCCTTTATTTAAATGGAGTACCCTATCCAGATAAACCACCTCTTTACTTCTGGTTTTTGCACCTTTTATCCCAGCTAACCACCCTAAAGGGACCGCTACTTTTTTTCCTGGGCTCAGCAATAAGTGGTTTTTTGTACCTTTTAGCCACCTATTTTTTAGGTAAAGTTGTGCTCCAGGATCCCAAAAGAGTGTTTATTGGCTGCGCTCTGCTTTTAACCAATTTTTATTTTTTAGGGCTAATTCATTATTTTCGGATGGATTTACTCTTTGCCACTTTTATCCTGGTTGCCCATATTTTTCTCTTTGTTTACCTAGAAAAAGAAAAAATCCCTTTCCTTTACCTGGGATTTTTTTGCTCTTTTTTAGCCCTTTTGACCAAAGGCCCTTTGGGTTTTGCCTTTCCCCTGCTCACTTTTCTTTTCTATGCCCTTTTAACTAAAAAAAGAACCTGCTCTTAAACAAGCATCTGGGTTTTGCTTTACTGGGAGTTTTGGGCCTGGCTGGGCTATGGTTGGTGGGAGCTTACCTGGTAGAAGGCAAGGATTTTATTCACAACATCTTATATGACCAAATTTATAGGCGAGCTACTAACACCTGGCATCATCCCCAGCCCTTTTACCACTATTTCCTGGTGTTTCCTCTGGTAGTCTACCTGTCCTTACTCTTTTTGTTTCCGCGCCAGTTAAAGCTATTTCAACTAAGCAAAGGGGAAAAATTTCTTTTAACTTTTTTCTTTTCTGGTTTTACTCTCTTATCCCTTATAAGTATAAAAATTGCAGTCTATCTCTTACCCCTTTTTGCGCCTTTTTTTCTGTTTTGCTCGCGTTTTTTTATCTCTTCTAAAATGGCCATAAGAAAACCTCTGGGATTTTTCTTTTTGCTTCTGGCTATTATTTTGCCCTGGATAAATTATTTTCCTGTAATAGACGTCACCCTACAAGGTCTCCCACTTCTTAGCCTTATGTTTCTGGTTTTAGCCATTATTCTCTTGAAAAAAAACTTTACGCCCTATCAAAGTCTTATTTTTCTACTCCTAACCTTACCCTTTATCTTTATCTTTACCGCTACAAAAGTGGCTCCTTCTTTAGACCCCCTTATGAGCCCAAAACAGGCCCTGGTCATAAAAAATACATCCAACAGGGCTATACTCCCCTGGCTTATAAAATCTATTCTGGGATTTATACTTACTATGCAGGTAAAAATATAAAGGAAACCAAAGAAATAGAAGAAGTAAAAAAACAACTACAAGAAAACCCTCATACCATCTTAATTATGCCTGAAAAATACTACCAAAAATATGAGGATGTTTTAAAGGGTTTAAAAATAGTCCACAAACAGAAAATTGTAGAGCAAGATTATTTATTGTTGGTGAGAGGGTGATATTGTAAAGGGTGTCAAGGTATAAACTTCTTTATCATCCTTCCCAATCTAAATCTTACGATACTCCTATACAACCAGACGTATACCCAGCAGAAAAGAATGCTAAAAAAAATAAGAACTGAAGTATTTTGCCAGAAAATTACGGCCGGGATAATCCCAAAGGAACAAATAAGCCAGAGTAAGGGCGAAGTGGCAGAGTTGCGCCTGAGTCTTTCATGTCTATGAATATTATAGATAACTGGCACTACACGTTTATAAATAAGCTGATGCAAATGATAACTATCTGGTCTATCTACTCTCTGTCTTTTACAAAACTTTCTTCTAAACATAGAAAATACTGTCTCAAAAACAGGATAAACTACTGCTAAAAGTGGAAACCAGGGCGATACCTGAGGATGTCGTTTTACCAGTAACACAGATAACACAGCTATGGTAAAGCCGATAAAATAGGCCCCTCCATCTCCTAAAAAGATTTTACCAAAAGGATAATTCCAGATAAAAAAACCAGCAATACCACCTATGAGCACAAAGGAGAGAATATAAATAAATTCATCCCTTACTTTATATCCCACATACCCTAAAGCCAGTAAAATAAGAATAGAAACCACAGCAGCAAGGCCATTATAGCCATCAATAATATTAATAGCATTGGCAACACCAGCAATGGCAAAAAGAGTAAAACCTAAAGCAATTATCTTAAATTGGAAAATACTATCTATAAGGGGCAAATCTATTCTGGTAAGATATACATCTAATAAAAAATAAGCCAGCATTCCTGAAAAGATTGAAGCCAGCAAACGTATCTTCGGAGAAATTTTTTTAGTTATATCCTCGGCTAATCCAAATAAAAATAGCGGTAAGGTTGATAAAAAAAACAAAAAATACCTTTTATCATGTTTATAAAAGTTTATAAACAAAATCACGCCTAAAAAAGCCAAAAATATTCCTATTCCACCAATTCTAGGAGTAGGTTTATCATGAAATTTTTGTGGCCCATCAAAGCAATCAGAACAAAAATTATTATTTTTAGCAAAAATAAAAATAATAAAAAAACATACCACAAAAGAAATTAAAAAACTCATTAACAATAGATTAACCATTTATTGTCCTATCTGAAAGTTATTTTTCTCAGGCAGGAGGGAAATAATTTCTATTTGCAGTCCTTACCCACACAAATATCTGCCTTAATCTTTTCCAAAATCTTAGGACCTATCCCCTTTACCTTTAATAAATCCTCTACTGAGGTAAATTTGCCCTGACTTTCCCTATAACTGACAATATTTTTTGCCTTAACTGTTCCTATATGTGGTAAAGATGCTAACTCTTCTTCACTAGCTGTATTTATATTTACTTTGGCTAAAACCAAAGAAGTAAACATAAAGAAAAATATTATTATACTTAATAATATCCTCTTCATAATTTACTCTCCTTTTAATCATCCCCCCTGCCTGAGAAAGTTAAATTGAAAAATAAAAAATTTTAGTTGTTTTGACAAGTATCGTATTGGATGAGTGGATAAGTAGTTGAGTGGTTAATAAGTGGAATAAAAAAATGATTAATTGCCTAAAACCACTCAACTACTTATCTATTCGACTACTCATCCAAAAAAGAGTATTATTCGCCAGTCCCCTTTTCCTTACTCTATTTTTGGCTTAAGGTTTATAACCTAAACACAATCGAATATTATTTTCTGACTATTACTTTAAAGTATTTAGACAATTTATCAAGTTGTTTTTTATCAATGACCACACTATTACTTGTATAATCAACTTGTTTTATATCTAAAAAAAGATTAACAGAATGATGTTGTCTATATTGACTTTTGTGCTTAAATTCAACTATATTATCGTATACCTTACTAAAAACCAATTCTTCAACCATAAAATATCCAGCATCTATATACAATTTAAAATACCTAGAGTTTTTATTAAATTCTGAATTATTTTTTATAAATTCACTATAAAGCTCAAAAGCTATTTTTGCCTTTTCATTAAAGATTTCCTCTGATTTGACTTCAATCTTTTTTCTCTCCTCTTCTAACTTTTTTTCGTCTTCAAAAATTTTCTCTAATTTATTGATCGAATCCATAACTATGTTTTCTCCCGTATCAGTGATTCAATTTTACTTTTTCTAGTTCTGATTTACATTCGTTTAATTCAATTTTTTTATAATATCTACTGTCAGTAGTTTGTTCTTGTTTAAAAAATAAAAAAGCATTGATATCAATACCTAAATTTATCAATAAAAACCTCTCAAACATGCGCGGACGGGAAAGAAAAACATAGGTATAATTATTAACTAACTCATAAGCCTCTTTTGTTTTATCCACATAAACATAATCTTCTTCCCGAATTTTTCTAAAGGTTTGTATTCCTATGGGTAGTTTTTTCATGTTTGTTCCTTTTTAATTCAACGTTTACCCATTGCACATTTCAGTATTTTAACTTTTCAACATTATTTACACAACTATCCTCCTTCTCTTAAGCCAACTGTTTTCCTCTTCTCCTTTCTCTTAAAGCATCTTTAAAAAGTGCAATAAAAATCCCCAGGAATAAACTAGAAACAGTTCCTACACTTATATTAAGTACTGGTTTTGGTTTTACAGGATTATTACTTACACTAACTTCAGTTACAGGATATAAAATTTGAGGCTTTTTAAGCCATTGTTCCAAATTTTCTTTTTCTGTTAACAAATCAGCTGCCTTTGCTGGGTCATAAATAATTCCGCTTTTTTTATTTACCTCTTCTAAGGCTATCTGAATAGACTCTAACCTTGTGTTTATTTCCTTAACTTCTTTATCCACTTTCTCTTTAAATAAACTCTGATTTATTAAGTTTACTGCTTTATTTAAGCTATCTTTTGCACTCTCTGGAGATTTATCCTCTGCTTCAATTTTAATGATATTATTAGTTCCTCTAACTGCAATAAACTTTACCTCAAGCCCTGGAACTTGATTTTTTTGATATCCCTTAAAAACCTCAGAAACTTCCGGAAAAGTAATAAACTTAAGCTCAAACAAAGCTTCTGCCCGATATTTTTTGGGCATGGAAAGGGTAATTATCAAAGCCAACAGACACCCTAGGGTGTAATACCCAGGATTAACCATTTTTGTTTGTAAAGCCTCTCCAAAAGTTCCAAAAGGTCTATTTCTTCCTCAAAGCCTTGAACCTTTTCTTCCATAGCTATATCTCCTTAAATTTTCATATAAATATTAATAGCCAGCTACCCTTCTTATTTTTGCTCTATCTATTAAATTTAAAATATTGCTCAAACCTTAAACTACATAAACCAACTTCCTAAACACACACTCACTTCGTTGCTAAGTATTTTCTAGCTATTTCAATTATTTTACTCAACTTGTCAATTCCCTTTAATCCAAATGTATCTTATAAACTCTAGAAACACTTCCCAAAAAAATAAAAAAATTTACCCTCTTGATTCTTCCTGAAAAATAGCCTAAAAATCTTTTACAAAACTTGAAAAGCAAAACTATTCACTCCTTCACCAACAAGGGAGAAAAAATGACCATTTATCCCAGTTTATCAGCCCTGGAAAGTTTTAGCCTTATTCAGGAAGTCAGTGCCAACAATCTGGCTAATATAAATACCAATGAGTTTAAAGCCAGCAGGGCTGACCTGGAAACAGGCCCTCAGGATCAGGGTGTAGTGGTCAGTCAAATCATAGAGGACAACTCTCCAGGAGCACTGATTCCAGAAATCTCCCTCAAGGAAGAAAACTCCCAGGTAGAGCAAGAACTAACCTATGTAGAAAGCAGCAATACAGATCTCATCCAGGAACTTACCACAGAGCTAATCACTGAAACCAATTTTAGTGCCAATGCTAAAGTTCTCCAAACCTATGATTCCATGGTAGGAACCTTGCTGGACCTTTTTGCCTAACTTTTTGCTTTAAACCACTTCTTTTCTCCCCTTTCCCTATTTTTCTGGTTAATTTTTTTCTTTCCCCTCTTGACTATCTCTTATCCCTTTTTATTTATATTTTTGAAAACACAATGCAGGAGGTGAAAAAATGGTCATAGATTTAAGCACTTTTTATGATATGCCAAGGCAATTGGATAAACTATTAGACACTTTTTTTAGCCCAACAACAATAAGTCAAAGGAAATTTGCCTATCCACCTGTCAACTTAAAAGAAGATGAAGAAAACATTTATGTATTAGCAGAAATACCTGGCGTTGATATCAAGATATAGAATTGACTATTACCGATGGAAGTCTGGTGATAAAAGGAGAAAGAAAATCTGAAAAAGGAAATTATTATCGTCAGGAAAGACCAAATGGACTTTTTCAAAGAATTATCAATCTAAATATAGACATAGATAAAGATAACATTAAAGCAAAGTTAAAAGACGGAATTCTTGAAGTCGTATTACCTAAGGCTAAAGAAAGTAAACCTAAAAAAATTGCAATAGAGCAAAATTAAAGGAGGAGTAAAAATGACTGAAGCAGTCGTTCAAAAAAATAGAGAAAATATTCCCATCTTTAGCCCTTATACAGATATTTTGGAAAAGGAAGAAGGTTTTTATATCCTTCTGGACTTACCTGGGGTGGGCAAAGAAGATGTGGAACTAAACTTAAAGGAAAATGAACTGGAAATAAGGGCTAAAGCCCGTATTCCAGAGCAAGAAAAGGTGAAAAACATTCACCTGGAATTTGTACCAGGGGAATACAGAAGGCAATTTACCCTTTCTGAAGTGGTGGACAAGGAAAACATTAAGGCTTCCTTAAAAAATGGGGTCTTAACTCTCTTTTTACCCAAAGCTCAGGAAGCCAAACCTAAAAAAATTGAAATAAGTGCTGAATAAAAAAATAAAATAAAAAGGAGGTGAGGGCCATGTTAGAAAGACTTCTTCCCAGCATTCGCAGTAAACGCAATGAAGGTGTTCTCACTCCTACAACCAGTGTCTTTGATGTATTCGATCAAGTAGATCGCTTTTTAAAGAAAGTTTATGGGGCAATGGCGAACTGGCCACAGGCTTATTTACTCCCGCTGTTGAAGTAAGGGAAACTGATGAAGAAATTATTGTCAAAGCGGAAATTCCAGGCCTGGATACCAAAGACCTGGATGTACGCCTGGAAAACAATTACCTTATCCTGCAGGGAGAAAAGAAAAGGGAAGAAAAGAGCGAAAAAGAAAATATCGTGCGCATGGAAGTAAGTTATGGTTCCTTTTACCGTGCCATTCCTCTACCTGTAGAAGTACAAGAAGATAAAATCAAAGCCAAATATAAAAAGGGAGTACTCACTATCACTCTGCCCAAAGCAAAAAAGGCCAGGGCCAAGAAGATAGCCATTGAAAGCTAAAAAAGTTAAAACAGACCAAAAAGAAAGGCAGGGAGTTATCCCTGCCTTTCTTTTTTTCTCATGGTGCCCGGGGCCAGACTCGAACTGGCACGGTACAATGTACCGAGGATTTTAAGTCCCTTGCGTCTACCAGATTCCGCCACCCGGGCGAAGAATTCATCTTTTAGCTTCTCTTGAAAAGAGAGTCAATATTTTTTTAAAGGGTTTAACAGAACTATAGCCTGGCTAAAAACTACTCTTTACCTTAACTCACTTAATAAGGCCAATGTGCATGTCCATCACATTGGTATAGGTGGGGCCAGTAATAACCAAAGCCTCTAATTGTTTAAATAGATTATAACTATCGTGAAGGTTCAAATATTTTCTTAAAAATAATCCCTTTTCTTCGGCTAGTTTTCTAGTTTCTCCAGAAACAATGGCTCCACAGGCATCTGTAGGCCCATCAGTTCCATCTGTACCCAGGGAAGCAAAAAGGACATTAGACAACCCTGCTATTTCCAGCCCAACTGATAGGGCCAATTCTTGATTTCTTCCTCCTTTACCTATAGGTGGAGTCAAGCAAACTGTGGGCTCTCCTCCACTTAAAATACAGGCAGGTTTAGGTACGGGGTTATCGTGATATAAAATTTCTTTGTATACACTGGCTAAAACCCTCCCTACTTCTCTGGCTTCTCCCTGGATAAAACTACTTAACAATAAAGAATTATAACCCAATTCCCTGGCCTTTTGGGCTGCTCCAAGCAAAGCCTGGCGATTGGACGCCAGAATAAAGTTAAAATTTCGTTCAAAACACGGATCTGAAGGCAGGGGAGTATCTTCGATTTCTCCTCTTAACCCCTTTCTCAGGCGAAAAATTACCCTGGGCGGAAGTTTATCTTCCAGACCATATTTCTCCACAATGTGCCAGCAATCTTCCCAGGTAGAACTATCCCCAACCAAAGGAGCAGATCCTATACTTTCCAGGTCATCACCAAGAACATCGCTAATAATCAAACTCACCACCACTGAAGGGGCTAAAAGTTTTTTCAATCTTCCGCCCTTTACTTCGCTTAAGTGCTTTCTCAGGACATTAATCTCTTTGATATCTGCTCCACTGGCTAAAAGCACATCTGTGGTTTTTTGCTTGTCTTCTAAAGTAAGGCCAGAGGCAGGTAAAACCAATAAAGAGCTGGCCCCACCAGAAAGCAAAAATAAAATTAAAGTCTTTTCACTTCTGTAACCTTTAGCTATCTCCAGTAATTCTTTGGTAGCTAAAAGTCCTCTGGTATCTGGCAGGGGATGGGAGGCTTCTTTGACCTTAACTTTCTGACAATCCAGAGAGTGGTTGTCCTTTACTATGACCAGGCCAGTACTAATATAATCCTGTAAAATCTTTTCCACAGCCAGGGCCATGGAAGCACTGGCCTTGCCTGCCCCTAAAACTACCACATATTCATAATCTTCTAAATCCAACTGAAGATCTGGACCAATAAACAAAATATTTTCCTGGAGACGCAAAAATTTAGGAATTTTTTTCTCAGGCAACACCTCGGTTAGTCCAGCCCAAAAAATTTCTTCCAGGTCTTTTTTCATCTTTTTAAGCATTTACCTTTCTCCCACCTCTGGTCTAAAACTTGCTTGACATATTTTAAAAGGAGCTATACCCGAAAATTATTTTTTACCCAACAAAAATTTTTATGCATAAGCAAAAATATAACATAGGATTTGTTTCTACCCGTTTTGCAGGTACTGACGGTGTTTCTTTAGAAGCTGCTAAATGGGGAGAAGTACTCAAAGAAGAAGGACACAAATGTTTCTGGTATGCAGGGCTTTTAGAAACTCCTAAAGAAGAATCCTTTTGCATACCTGAAGCCTACTTTGCCCATCCTGACAATGAGTGGATAAACCGTCATATCTGGGGAAAGGTCAAACGCTCTCCCAAAGTAACCCGCCGCATTTATGACTTAAGTGAATATCTCAAAAAACTCTCTACGAATTTGTAGAAAATTTTCAAATAGACATCCTGATTATTCAAAATGCCCTGGCTATCCCTATGCACCTTCCTTTAGGAGTAGCCATTACCAGCTTTTTAGCTGAAACCTGTATCCCTGCCATTGCCCATCATCACGATTTTTACTGGGAAAGAGATAGGTTCCAGGTTAATTGTGTGCCTGATCTTTTGGATATGGCTTTTCCTCCCAGGGATGTCCAACTGCAACATGTGGTGATCAATCAAAGTGCTAGAGAACAACTGGCCTTACGCAAAGGCGTGCCTTCTATCCTGGTGCCCAATGTCCTGGACTTTGACAATCCTCCTCCAGAAGAGCCCCACCCCTGGGCAAAGGATTTGAGGCAAGATCTGGGCTTATCTCCAGAAGATAAACTTATTTTACAACCCACAAGAGTTGTGCCCCGAAAAGGCATAGAGCACAGCATAAATCTTATTCACCGTCTAAATGACCCTCAGTGCAAGTTGGTTGTCTCCCACCCTGCAGGAGATGAGGGGTCTGAATACCAATATCAATTGCAAGAATTAGCTAAATCCATGGGAGTAGAAATCATCTTTTTTGGAGACAGGGTAAATTATCGGCGCAGAATCAGTTGTGCAGGGAAAAAAATCTATATTCTTTCAGATATCTATCAGCAGGCTGACCTGGTAGTGTATCCAAGTATCTACGAAGGCTTTGGTAATGCCCTGTTAGAAGCCTTTTATTTTAAAAAACCTATTGTTATCAATAGTTATCCGGTGTGGGTACGAGACATTGCTCCCAAAGGCTTCTGGGTCCCAACCATGCATGGAATTGTAACCAATGACCTGGTAGAAGAAGTAAAAATTCTTCTAAGTAATGAAACTTATCGCCAGGAACTGGTCAACTTCAATTATGCCCTGGCCCAGCGCTACTATAGTTATAAAACTCTTCGTTATTCCCTTTCCACTCTTTTAAATAATATCACCCATCAACTTTCTTAAAACTTTCATCCTTACCTATTATTTTTTTGGCCTTTACTTGCTTCTTTTTTATTTTTCCTTTATTAAAATAGAGAAAATAAAAAATAGTAACAAGGAGTAAAAATGATGTGGCGTATTGAAGACTCCTTTAAAAAACGCCTACAAAAGCGTTTAAGCTTTCTCTATCCTCAGGCCAACTTAAACCGTATTTTAGATCGAATAGCCTTGCTTGTTGCCCGTTATGAAAGTTTATCTTCTAAAGTGGACCCTTCTCTCTGGGAACAAAATGTAACCATTCTCATCTCCTATGGACATATGATTCAAGAAAAAGGCACAGTTCCCTTGCAAAGCCTGCTTCAATTTCTGGACTCCCAGCTTCAAGAATATATTCAAGGTATCCATATTCTTCCATTTTCCCTTATAGCTCTGATGATGGTTTTTCTGTAATAGACTATCGCAAAGTCAATCCAGAGCTTGGAGACTGGAAAGATATAGAGCGCATTGCCAGAAAATATATCCTCATGGTAGATCTGGTGTTAAATCATGTTTCCAAGTGCTCCAGCTGGTTTCAAGACTATATTGGAGGCATCCTGCCTGCTCTAGATTTCTTTATAGAAGTAGATCCTAAAACTGATCTCTCCCAGGTAGCAAGGCCCAGAACCACTCCCTTGTTAACTCCAGTGGATACAGTTTTGGGCACTAAATGGGTCTGGACTACCTTTAGTGAAGACCAGATAGATTTAAACTACAAAAACCCGGATGTACTTATAGAAATGCTGGATATCCTTCTCTTTTATATCCTTAAGGGAGCCAGGATTATTCGCCTGGATGCTATTGCCTACCTGTGGAAGGAAATAGGCACTTCTTGTCTCAATCTTCCTCAAACCCACGAGGTAGTAAAACTCTTTAGAGATATTATAGATTATTTAGCGCCAGGAGTACTGCTCCTTACTGAAACCAATCTCCCTCAAGAGGATAATTACAGTTATTTTGGTGAACAAGATGAAGCCCATATGGTATACCAATTTAGTCTTCCACCCCTTCTACTCTATTCCTTTCACCACCAAGATTCCCAGCTTTTAACCCAATGGCTCCAGAATATCTCTCCTCCAGAAAATTGCACCTTTTTTAATTTTACAGCTTCTCACGATGGTATTGGCCTTAGGCCTCTGGAAGGGCTTATTTCTGAAAAAGAATTGGAAAATTTAGTCCAGACCATCCAGGATTTAGGAGGTCTGGTTTCCTATCGTCAGGAAAAAGATACTCAAAAGCCCTATGAACTAAATATTACCTACTTTGATGCCCTAAAAGATCCAGAGGACAAAGATAATATATCCTTACAAATCCAACGCTTTTTATGCTCTCAAGCCATTATGTTAAGCTTACAGGGAATACCTGGAATATATTTACCCAGTCTCTTTGGCACTTCCAACTATTATGAAGGAGTAGAAAAGAATAAACAAAACAGGTCTATAAATAGGCCTATTTTCAATATGAAGAATTAAAAAACAAATTAAATAATCCTAAAAGCAAAGAATACATAGTATTTAAGGAATATAAAAAGATGCTCCTGGCCCGTAAAAACCATATCGCCTTTCACCATGAAAGTAAGCAAGAAGTATTAAACCTGGAAAAGGGACTTTTGGGTTTAAAGCGTATACCAGGTACAGAAAGTGAAAGTGTATTTTGTCTTTACAATCTAACTAAAAATTCCAGGACCATACCTCTGGACAAAATTGAATCAGGCCTTAATAAAGTAAAAGACCTTTTAACTGATAATATTATCTCCAAAGAGATAAACCTGCCTCCCTATGGTTATCTCTGGTTTAAACCAGTTTAAGAAGGAGAGTTTTATGTCTAACCTGGAGCAAAAAGAATTTTTACAAATTACAGAGCATCGTCCCTGGGGTAGCTTTACCATTTTAGCAGATGAAACAGATCACAAGGTCAAAAGGATTGTGGTTAAGCCAGGGGCAAGACTGTCCCTACAAAGGCATAAGAAAAGACAAGAACATTGGTTAGTGGTTGCAGGAAAAGCTACGGTCACCCTAAATGACTCTCTTCTTACTTTAGAACCTGGCATGGCTGTGGACATTCCCAGAGAAGCCTTACACCGAGTGGAAAACAAAGAAAATACCCCCTTAGTTTTCATAGAAGTACAACTGGGTGAATATTTTGGTGAGGACGACATAGAAAGGCTAGAAGATGACTATGGCCGCAAATAACCCAGAAGGAGTCCTTTATGGCCACGACTCAAGGAACCTATCCCCTTGAAAGAATAACCAACCTAGCCCGCAAAGTAGAGCAATATAGGGAAATACTTCTTTCCAACCTGGTACTTGTGGGCGAAATTCCTGCACCTTCTGGTCAGGAAGAAGAAAGGATAAATTTTATCCTGGAAAAATTTTTACAACTGGGCCTGGAAAACTGTGCCACAGATGAAATAGGCAATGCTGTGGCCATCTTGCCTGGAAGCAAAAGAAAGCATTCCATTTTACTCACTGCTCATGTGGATGTTCCCTTTGAAATTACAGCCAATCACACCTACACTCTAGAAGAAAACAAAGTCTGGGGCATTGGAGTGGCTGACAACAGTTTGGGAGTGGCCACCTTGCTTTCTTTGCCCATTTTTAAAAATTAAATATAACTCTGGAAAATGATTTAATCCTTTTAGGAGCAGTAAAAAGCCTGGAACAAAGCAACCAGGAAGGGCTAAAATTTTTTCTTGCCAATACCCAGAAAAAGCCCCATTGTGCCCTACTTTTAGAAGGCTCTCCTTTAGGACGCTTAAACTTTCGCTCCATGTCCACCTTTGGAGGGCAGATAACCTGTCAGATAAATCGCCGTTTAAGTGAAGCAAGCGCCATTGAGATGATCTGCCAGATCATTCAAAGCTTAAAAACCCTACCCTTAGCTGAAGAAGAACATACTGTCTTAACCCTGGGAAGCATTGAAGGTGGAGCTTCTCATAAATATCCTGCCCGCAGTTGTAATTTAAAATTTCAAATTCGCAGCAATTCTGATCAAACCATAAAAAATCTTATTCAAAAGATATATCAAATCCTGGATAATATCTCTCAACACCCGGGCTTATCTGTCCATCTTAAAACCATTACCACTAGTATTGCTGGAGGGCTTAATTCATCTCATCCTCTGGTTTTAAAGGCCAGAAATATCCAGGAAAAACTGGATATTACCCCTCAAGACAATATTTACTCTCCTGTTATTTCTCCTTTTGTGGAGCACAATATACCAGCTCTTTGCCTTGGACTTACCAATGCAGATAATCTGCATTACCTAGATGAATACATAGAAATAGAGCCCTGCAGTAAAGGTCTGGCTCAACTCATAGGTCTATTACTTCTTATAGACAAGGAGATAGATCTATGCAGAACATAAATAACTGGCTCCAAACCAATACCTTTCACCACAGTCAATTTGAAGACCTCAAGCGCTTAGTTGAAGCCAAAGAAAAACAAAACCTTACTATTTCTGTCTGCATTCCCACTTTAAATGAAGAAAAAACCATTGGAAAGGAAATTGTTATTTTTCGCTCTGAACTTATGGAGCAATATCCCCTTATTGATGAACTGGCGGTCATTGATTCTGGCTCTACAGATAGAACGCTAGAAGTTGCTGCTTCCTTTGGAGCTGATGTTTATCTTTCAGCAGAAATCTTGCCCAGGTGGGGATTTAAACGGGGCAAAGGTGAAAATCTGTGGAAAGCTATTTATCAATTAAAAGGAGATATCATTGTTTACGTAGACGCAGATATTAAAAATATCCATCCTCGCTTTGTCTATGGCCTGGTAGCCCCTTTAATTTTTAGGCCAGAAATAAAATACGTAAAGGCCTTTTATGATAGGCCCCTGGCCCTTTCTGACCAGATACGCCCTTCTGGAGGAGGAAGAGTTACAGAGATACTTATTCGACCTCTCTTTTCCCTATTTTTCCCGGAATTAACGGCCCTTATCCAGCCTTATCTGGCGAATACGCAGTGCGAAGGGAAGTTTTGGAAAGTATACCCTTTCCCATAGGTTATGGAGTAGAGACTTCTCACTTAATAGACGTCTACTCAGACTGGGGCCTGGAAGCTCTTGCCCAAACAGATTTGGACAAAAGGGTACACCGCCATCAATCCACTAGAGATTTGGGAAAAATGGCCTTTGGCATTTTAAGAGTATTTTTCAAGCGCCTAAAGGAAAAAGGAATGCTGGAGTGTTTGCCTGAACTTTCCTATTATCTGCGACAATTTCAGGTAAAAAAAGACACTTACGAACAAATTGTCTATGAAATCTTTGAAGAAGAAAGGCCTCCCATGCTTCAGGTCCCAGAGTACCGGGAAAAAATGGGACTAAATCCTCTATAACCTCATTAAAAAGCCATGCGCATTGTGTTTATTCACTACCATCTTCAACCTGGTGGGGTGACAAAGGTCATTTTGAATACTGTAAAAGCCCTGGAGCAATCTCCTTCTTTCAAGCTCCTTATCCTCTGCGGAGAAGCTCCCCCAAGTAGCTTAGAGATAAACACTCCAGTAAAAGTAATTAAAGGGCTTGCCTATGAAGGCAACGCCCTCAAAATATCTCTGCTCAGGAACTAAAAAAAGAAATCTTAAAAGTTAGCAAAAGTGTATTTGGCACTTTCCCAGATATTTTTCACGTCCATAATCATAACCTGGGCAAAAACCTTCTCTTGCCTCAGGTGGTCTACGGGCTTGCCCAGGAGGGATTTCCCCTTTTTTTGCATATTCACGATTTTGCTGAAGATGGAAGGCCTGGAAACTATCAGTTACTTTTAAAACATCTGGGAGAAAATAACTTTGAAAATCTTTCCACCTACTTGTATCCTCAAGGTCCACACCTCCATTACCTCTTTTTAACTTCCAGGGACATAAAGTTTTTTCAATACGCAGGAGGTAGTTCCAATCTCCATCATTTACCCAATCCCATTCAAAATACCTTTTTTTCAGCTAAGTTAGAAAAAAATATTTTCCCCCGGCAAAGACTCTGGCTCTATCCCACCAGAGGAATTAGAAGAAAAAATATAGGCGAACTTATTTTTTGGTCCACCCAGGCAAGGGCTAATGATGTTTTTGCCACCACCCTGGGACCGCAAAATCCTTTGCAACGCCCCTATTTTAAACTCTGGAAAAATTTTGCTCAAACCCATAATCTACCTCTTCACCTGGAACTAGCTAATACCTATCCCTACGAACAACTCCTAAAGGAAGCTCATTTTGCCTCACCACCAGCATAACAGAAGGATTTGGTCTGGTTTTCCTGGAACCCTGGTTAAATAATAAAGCTCTTTTTGGCAGAGATTTACCTGAAATTACTAGAGATTTTAAAGAAAAAGAAATAAAACTACCCTATCTTTATCCCAGTTTAAAAATTTCTTTAAATAAGTTAAATCAAAACCTTCTCCATCAAAAAATACACACCAAAATAAAATCCTTATTTGCTTTATACTCACTGCCCTTAAAACAGGACTTTATAGATAAAACAATTAGTAATTGGACACAAAACAAGCAAATAGATTTTGGAAAATTAGATGAAGAACTACAAATGCAAGTATTAGAAAAGATAATAAAACATAAAGAAAAGATTTTTAACTTACCAGAAAACATAGATTATCATCTAATTGAAGAGAATAAGAAAAAAATAGAAAAAAATTTTAGCCTTTCTAATTATATATTTAAGTTAAAAAATATTTATTTAGAGGCGACAAATAAACAAAGTAAGTTAGAAGGTTTTGCAGATAGTAAAAGATTATTGGAGTGTTTTTTATCTCCAGAAAACTTGAGCTTATTAAAGATAGATGAAGTATAAATCCATTTTAAAAAAACATTTAAAACCTTTAGAGCCCATTCCGCTAAAGGTGAAACGCCAGATAACTCCTTTTTCTCCTAAATGTATTCTGTTTGATGTCTATGGAACTTTGCTTATTTCTGGTGCTGGAGACATAGGTAAAGATAGTGAGTTAAAAGAAACTTTTTTTTATCAGACAGCTAGAGAACTAGACTTACCTCTGTTAAAAATGCCATCCTCTCCTACCAACTTACTTTTAGAGCTAATAGCTCAAGAACATAAAAAGAAAAAAGATAGAGGAATTGAGTATCCAGAAGTAGATATTGTACACATCTGGAAAACCTTTTTTCTACATCTAGGAATAAATTTAAGTCTGGAAAAAATCCTGGAATTTGCTTTTCTCTATGAATTGTTAAGCAATCCCATCTGGCCTATGCCAGGGTTAAAAGAACTTTTAAACTGGCTAAAGGAAAAAAGGTTTTGCTGGGGATTATTTCCAATGCCCAATTTTATACTCCCTTAAGTCTGGAGTTTTTCTAGGACAAAAATTAACTCATTATTTTAATCCAGAACTCTGTTTTTGGTCTTATAAGGAAAAATGGCCAAACCTTCCCAAGGATTATTTCAAAAGGCA
>LZQN01000008.1_pt1 | contig 96968 bp, 105 predicted proteins | sample 768531 | NCBI WGS metagenome assembly LZQN01 (sample SAMN05207080, study PRJNA324506) | oil field metagenome | isolation source: sample BH-FW-7 from oil reservoir | place: India: Bombay High | collected 2015-12-02
AGTCCTATCTCCCGTTTGACAGTGGCTTTGAAGCCAAATCAACCAATAGGGACTTTTGGGACGGGGGACAGACTCCTTTTGAAGCTTTAAAGCTTAGAAAGTATGTAGTCCTCTGTCCCCTGTTATTTCTTAATTTAGTTATATATTTTAGCAACATAAAATATAAATACCATAATAATTCGTAGGAGAAAAAATGAAACACCTTATTTTGTTTTTAGGGTTATTTTTATGGTTGGGAGTACCCACAGGAGAAGCCAGGGAGTTAAAACTGGCTCATGCTGTCAATACGCAAAGTCCCTATCATCTGGGGAGTTTGGAATTTAAAAAACTAGTGGAACAGGAAAGTAAAGGTGATTTGCAAATAAGGATATTTCCCAACAGGCAACTGGGAGATGAAAGGGCACTTATTGAAGCTTTACAAATGGGCTTGGTGGACTTGGCAGTTATTTCTACAGGCCCTGTGGGCAACTTTGTCCCTGAGTTTCTGGCCCTGGATGTGCCTTATGTTTTTACCTCCTATGCACAAGTAGATAGCGTGCTGGAGGGAAAGCTGGGTACAAAGTTTTTAAGTACCTTAAATAAAGCTAAGCTGGTGGGTCTGGCTTTTTGGGAAAACGGGTTCAGGCATCTTACCAATAACAAACATCCAGTATTGGTACCTCAGGATTTGGTGGGATTAAAACTAAGAACCATGGAAAACAGGGTTCACATTGAAGCCTTTGAATACCTGGGGGCCATTGTTCAACCTTTACCTTATGGAGAGGCTTTAGCTGCCCTCAAACAAGGTGTTTTAGATGGTCAGGAAAATCCCATAAACATTATTTATGCCTTTAAGCTCTACACCTTACAAAAGTACCTTTCCCTTACTGGGCATGTTTATTCTCCTGCCTTGCTTTTAGTTTCTCAGAAAACCTGGCAAAGTTTATCTGCTCAAGAAAAAAGTATTTTAAAGAGTAAAGGGTTAATCGCAGCGAAATATGAGAAAAGGTTGATTCGAGAGCAGGAACAAAATCAACTGGAAGAACTAAAAAAAGCAGGTATGAAGGTTTTTCAGGTGGATAGGGAAAAATTTAAAGCCTATTTAACTCCCTTAAGAGAAAAGTGGGCAGAAAGCTTTCCCTGGCTGAAGGAAATAGAAGCCTTTTTGCAGGAAAATAAGTAAAATATTTGTAATTACTTTCCTATACAAAAACGGGAGAAAATAGCCTCAAGGGTTTCTTCTGTGGTTATTTCTCCTGTTATTTCCGCTAGTTTTCTTATAGCTACATCCAGGTGCAGGGATAAAAGGTCATAGGGAAACTGGGAAAGGTTTTGCAGTAGCTTTTCCAGTTCTTCCTGGGCTTGCTGTAAGCAAATTTTTTGACGCAGGTTGGGTACCAGTAGGGATTGCTGTTCTTTTTGCTGGCCTACTAGTTTTTTTAAGATTTGTTCGGTTAGGAGGTTCAGATTTTTACCGGTTTTGGCAGAAAGGAAAATGGGCTCTAACTTACATTGATTTAGCCACAGGGGCTTTGTTTCTGTTTTATCTATTTTATTGATAACCAGAATAATTTTTTCCTGCTCTATACTTTCCAGTACTTTGTCTTCAAATTCACTCCACTCTTCTTCAATATCTATTAGCAATAAGCAAAGATCACATTGTTTTAAAAGCTCCCAGCCTCTTTTTAAGCCCAGATTTTCTACTTCATCCTGAGTTTCACGCAGACCAGCAGTATCTACCAGGCGTACAGGAAGTCCTTTAAGATTGATGCTTTCCTCTAAATAGTCTCTGGTAGTTCCTGGAATGGGGGTGACCAGGGCCCTTTCTTTACCAATAAGAGCATTTAACAAACTGGATTTTCCAGCATTTACCCTTCCTGTTAGAACCACCAGAGCTCCATCCTGGTAGATGTGTTTTTGTTCGTAGTTGGTAATTAATTCTTGTATTTCTCTGAGGATGGTTTTGATTTGGGGGCTTAATTGAGTGGGAGGCAGGATTTCCAGTTCTTCTTCTGGAAAATCCACTGCCAAGCAAAAGTGTTGTTTTATTTCCTCTAGATTGGCCCTCAGGGAAGAAATCTTTTCTTTTAACAGTCCAGATAGTTTTTGTTGAGCCAGGGGAATGGCTTTTTTCGTAGGAGCACTGATTAGTTCAGCTACAGCTTCAGCTTGGGTGAGGTCTAGCTTGCCATTGAGGAAAGCCCGATAGGTAAACTCTCCTGGTTTGGCCAATCTGGCCCCTAGCTTTAAGGTTTCCTCTAAAAGGGCTTGCAAAATAGCAGGTCCACCGTGGCAATTTATTTCTACCACATCTTCTCCAGTATAGGAGCCAGGCTCTGGCATATAAGCTAACAACACTTCATCCAGCAATTCGCCTTGAGTGGAATAGACATGACCGTGGTGTAAACGGTAGGGCTTTGGGCTGGTAAAGTGTTTTTGACTGGATTTAAACAAGCGAAGGGCAATATTTAAACTTTCTTTGCCACTTAATCTTATGATTCCCACTCCTCCCTGTCCCAGAGGAGTAACTATAGCACTTATGGTATCCTTCTGGTGCTCCATGTTTGGGTCCTTGTTATTTAATTTTTATACTTTTTAGGCTCTTTGGGGTTAAGAAGTGTTGGAAAGAAAAAAGGCGAAGCGTTTAAGCTTCGCCTTTTTTTAGTGCTTACTGGGTAAGCCTTGTTTGTAATTGTTCTGGTTTGCGTCGCATTGTTTTTTTCTTAGGCATAATGAGTACTCTTTTCAGCGGGCCTTCTCCAAGGCTTTTGGTTTGAATACCTCTATCCTTTTGCAAGGTGAGGTGAATGATTCTGCGGTGATAGGAAGTTAAGGGCTGGGTTTTCATTGTTTTTCCAGTACGTTTTGCCCGTTGAGCCAAGGCCAGAGCTGTTTGTTTAATTTTTTCATTTTGTCTTTGGCGATAGTTAGCAGCGTCCAGCTGGATTCTAGAGATACCTGGACATTGTTTGGCTATAATCCTGTTAGCCAGGTACTGGATAGCTGAGATAGTTTGTCCGTCTTTGCCAATGAGTACCCCAGCATTTTCCTCTTCTTCAATACTTACATAGATTGGCTCTTTGCTCAAATCCACACTTATTTGCGAATTGGGGGCAATGGGGCGGGTCAGGTTGTGTACAATATCCCGCACTTTGTTTTCCACTTCCAAAGGATTTTCCCGTTTTTTGGCTTTAATTTTTACCTTTTTTAGCCCAACCAAACCAAAAATACCAGAAGAGCCGCCGCTTAGAATTTCAATTTCCAGAGAGTCGCGTTCTGTCTGAAAGTACTCACAGGCCTTGGAGATAGCCTCATCCACATCCTTACCGACGAATTCTACAAATTCCTCCATGCTCACTCCTTACCTCTTTTCCCGGTTTTTAATTTTCAAAGAACAGTTCCCCTTTTTCGTCCATTACCCTTTTTAAGGGGAAAGATAAAGGTCATCACCGGGTCTTTAAGCCTGTTTTTTCAACATCCACCACTGTTGGGCAATGGACAGTATATTGTTGACCAGCCAGTATATTACCAACCCAGATGGAAAGTTTAAAAAGAGAAAGGTAAAAAGTATAGGCATAAACAACATTACCTTTGCTTGGGTTGGGTCCCCTGGCGCTGGAGTCATCTTTTGTTGTATAAACATTGTTGCCCCCATAATCAAGGGGGTAATATAAAAAGGATCTTTAGCAGAAAGATCCGCTAACCACAAGAGATTGGTAAAGGGCAAGTGAGTTATAAAAGGAGCATGTCTAAGCTCAATAGCTCCTAAAAGCCCCTGGTATAATCCAAAAAAGACAGGGATTTGAATCAGCATGGGCATACAACCACCAGCTGGATTTACTTTGTAAGTTCGATACAGCCGCATCATCTCTTCATTCATTTTCTGGCGATCGTCTTTGTACTTTTCCCGTATTTCAGCCATGAGAGGTTGTAACTTTTTCATCTGGTTCATGGATTTATAGCTTTTTTGGGATAAAGGCCAGAAAAGAAGTTTAATTAAAATGGTTAGTAAAATAATGGCAATTCCATAATTATGAGTATAGGTATAAAAGAAGTTTAAAACTTTTATAAGTGGTTTGGCAATAAAATCAAACCACCCATAGTGTATAGCCTGGGATAGATTGTTGGGTACTAAAGCTAGTTGTTTTTCTTCCTTGGGTCCTAAATAATAAATACAATTTAAAGTGGTTTCATTGTTATTTACGATTTGAGACAAAGCTAAGCGATAGATATTTTTTTTTCCAGCTTTGCTTTAAAGACAAAATTGTTGCTTGTAGGCACTAAAGCCAGTAAAAAATAATTATTACTTATTGCTCCCCATTTTACTTTGTTATCTGTTAGAATTCCTTTTTCCAGGTCATCTTTATCTGTTTCTGCACTTAATCCATCTGTCCCCAAGTATACTATCTGGGTGGGATTATAACTGTTTTCTTCTCTGGTAAGAGGAAGGGTAGAAATTACAAAACTTACTTCATTGTCCTTGTTCCCAGGAGCTAAGATTTTGAGTTCTTCCTTGACTTGATAGGTGTCAGCAAAAAAGGTGAGGGTCCTTAAGAGGGTAATACCTTCAAATTCACCTTTAAAGGTCAAAGAGGTGCTTTCCCCTGGATTTAACTTTTTGTTTTCCCCTTGATAGCTCCAGCTGAATTTGTACCAGGTAGGTATGCGATTCCAGATAATGCCCAGAGGTCCTTTGGCCAGAGCTTCAGGACTGATTAAATCTATATGAGGAGAGTTTTTCTCTACACTTACTCGGTATTTTTTTAAGACAAAATGTTCCAGCACTCCACCTTGAGTATTAAGTATGGCTTGATATAGAGGAGTTTCTATGGTTATTTTTTTCCCTTCTGGGGGTCAAATAAGTTGTTGATTTGTCCCAAATTGGAAGGAGTATAACTGGGAGCAGGTGTAGAAGTGGGTTGTTTAGTAGCCACAGTGTTGGAGGAGTTAGTAGTAATGTGTTGTTGTGGCTGTTGTTTAGGTTGAGGTGGAGGAAAAATTATATTCCAGAGTAATAATACCACTAAAGATAGCCCCACAGCCAAGAGTACTCGAATATTGTTATCCATGGATTTTTTTTCTCCTTAAAATATAGAATTGTTGAGGTACAGGGTCGATTCCGCCCTCAAAAAAAGGATTACAGCGTAAAAAGCGTCTAAGAAAAAGATAAGAGCCCTTTAAACAACCAAAGCGCAGGATGGCTTCTTTTGCATATTCAGAACAGGAAGGATAAAAACGGCACTTGGCAGGCCAGAGAGGAGAAAGGGCATATTGATAAATTTTGATTAAAAACAAGAGCACTTTTTTCATACACAGATACTTTTTTCCCTCAGGCTCTTAAAAAAGGAACTTAAGTCTTCTTCCACATCTTTAAACTTTAATGTGGACCATACAGGGTGTTTTTTAGGCACAATTACTATATCCTGTCCACCAGGAAGTAGGTCTTGATATAGCCTTACAAATTCACGAACTAACCTTTTTACCCGGTTGCGCACCACTGCTTTCCCGATCTTTTTACTTACAGTAATACCCACTCTTGCATATTCATAAGAGTTGGGACAGATGAAGACTATAAACAGAGAGGTAAAAAAACGGCGACCTCTTTCATAACATCTTTGAAATTGAGGTCGCTTTAATAAACGTCTTGTTTTGGGAAAGGTTAAACAGCTAATCTTTTTCTGCCCTTGGCCCTACGTCTTTTGATAACCAGTTTTCCGCCTCTAGTGCGCATTCTAACCAAAAAACCGTGAGTTCTTTTACGTTTGATTTTACTGGGCTGATATGTTCTCTTCATTGCTCTCTCCTTCTTGCTAACTTAAGACAAACTCTTTAGATAACTTCTTGAAAGATAATGGTCAAGAAAAAAACTCAGATAAAAATTTGATTTTCAGATAAAAGCTGATTTATCCATTGCACAAGATATTCTCGTTGTTCAGGCGTAGCATAAGTGATACACTGGCATCTGATTTTATTGCTGGCCCTGATTAAAAGTTCGGCCTTTAGCCAGTTTTTACCCAATTCCAAAGGAAAATAATAAGGTCCACAGTTGGATAGGTGTTCTTTCTGTTCAGAAGTATAGAACTTTTGGGGTAGAGGAAGCCAGTAGAGATTATCAAGAGGGTTATCCAGTTTTTTTTCTTTAAAACTCTTTTTTATTTTTTCCATGTCCTGCTGGTTTAATTCTTCGATATAATAGGATCTCATAATTACCTCTTTTTGTGTTCATGTATCTTTTTATTTTCTTCTAAATTTATTTCATCCAGATTAAACATCTTGCGTAAGGCATCAAGATATTTTTCTACCGTACCTTCTTCCTGCTGTCTTCTCTTTAAAAATAAAATTGGAGATTGATTATAATTTACTTACTATGGACTTTAGCATAAGTTCTATATGTTCTTTGTCTTTATCTCCAAGGTTTACCTTTTTTAGAGTTTTATGTAATTCTTTTTGAGCTATTTCTTCTCCCTTGGCCATTAATTCTTTTATGGTTGGAGTTATTTCCAGGTTATCTAACCAGTGTTTAAATTTATAAACTTCTTCTTCAATGATATATTTAGCTTTTTCAGCTTCCTTTTGTCTATAAACCAAGTTTTCTTCAACTACTTCTTTTAAATCATCTATGTCATAGAGAAATACATTATCAAATAAATTGATATCCGGGTCTATGTCTCTAGGTACAGCAATATCAATAAAAAACATGGGGCTGTATTTACGTTTTTTTAATATGGGCTTTAAATCTCTGGCCTGGAGGATAGTATGGGGGGCTCCAGTGGAGCTTATCACTATATCAGTCTGGGAAAGGTAGTCTAAAAGCTGAGCAAAGGGGATGGCTTTTCCCTTAAATTTTTGAGCCAGTTCTTCTCCCTTGCTTAGGGTTCTATTGGCTACTAAAATATTTTTTACTCCCTGATTTAATAAGTGTAGAGCAGCCAGTTCAGCCATTTCTCCTGCGCCAATGAGCATGACTGTGGAATTACTTAAGTCTCCAAAAATTTTTTTAGCCAGTTTTACTGCCGCATAGCTGATGGATACAGCACTAGAAGATACTTCTGTTTCTGTACGCACCCTTTTGGCTACAGAAAAGGCCTTGTGTAATAAGCGGTTTAAAATAACTTTGGTAGTGTTTTCCTGAACAGCTTCTCGATAGGCGTCTTTGAGCTGGCCTAAAATTTGAGGCTCTCCCACTACCAGGGAGTCCAGGCTAGAAGCCACAGTGAAAAGATGTTTGATGGCTTCCAGGTCCTGGTAAATATAAAGGTGTTTGTATAGCTCTTCTTTATTGCCAGAACAATAATTAGTCCAAAAGGTTAGTATTTCCTGAACTACTTTTTCTTTGGGATTACCTATAGCTAATATTTCTACCCGATTGCAGGTAGAGAGAATCAAATATTCTTTGAGACAACCGCTTCCCTTGAGCAGATTGTTTTCCCTGTAATTGTACTGACTAAGGGCATATTTTTCCCTTACTTCTACAGGGGCGGTTTTATGATTTAGTCCTAGAAGAATTATACTACTTTTCATAGTTAGGGCCTAAAACTATGGTGTGTTGGCATAAGAAGGTTTATTCCCATAAGGGAGATTAAGGATAAAATAAAGAGAAAATGGCCATTTTGGCGGGTTTTTTCCCATTCCACCCCAGGGCCAGACGTTGATGGAAAAGATAGGCATATAAAATCCAGATGAAAAGGGCCACAATTTCCTTGGGATCCCAGGTAAAAAAACTTTTCCAGCTAAAAATTGCCCAGATAAATCCAGTAAATACCCCCAGGCTAAAGAGCGGAAAACCGCAGACCACAGCCAGATGATTTAAACGGTCAAAGGTGGTAAGTGAAGGTAAGTCATTGGAAAAGGAAGGCAATTTGCTTTTGGTCTTTATTTTTTTTTTCCAGATAAAGATAGATAAGCCCACTTCCAAAGGCCAGGGCCAAAAAGGCAAAGCTTAAAAACAAAGAAACAATATGTAAGCCAAACCAGAGGGCTACGCCTTTTGCTGGGAGTACTCCTTTAAGTTTAAAGCTCAACAGCAAATGAGACATATAAAAAAGAAGGGACAAAGGGCTAGCTAAAAAAAGAAGAAAATTTATCTTTAACCTTAGAAAAATAAGTAAAAGCAAAAATATAATGATCCAGGCCAGTAAACTAAAGTAAAAGGGAACAATATTAAGACTTTGCGGGAAATGAAGTAAATATCTCCAGCTAAGCTCTGCAGTATGCAAGAAAAATCCAAGCCCTAAGAATATTTTACTTACTTTTTGTAAGGATGTATTATTTTTGAGATAACTGGCAAATCCCAGTAAAGTGGATAATAAATAAATAAGAATGATAAATATGCTAAAGTTTAAGTTCATCAATAATATCTCCCACTACATCTTCTATTTGCGGTAGCTCTTTAAGGATAGTTCTTTTTACCTGTTCCCAGTTTTGCTCTTTTAAAGGGAGAAGCAAAGTTTTAGCCAGCTTTCTAAAACAATTGGCCCTTTTGTTTTCTGGTATATGGTTTAAAATCAAAGGCCTAAGTTTCCCCATGAGGCCAGCTAAAAGAGCATATTCTCTCCCCAGGCACTTGTCCAGTTCCTCTTTGATGAGCCTGGCTAAAGCTGGACTCTGTCCCTGGGTAGAAATGGCTAATAGCAGGCAATCCTGTTGCCAGAGAGCTGGCAGGGAAAAATCTCCATCCTGAGGATTGGTGGCTGAATTGACCAAGATGTTTTTAGACTTAGCCAGGGAAGCGATTTTTTGATTTAACTCTTTGTTGTCAGTACAGGCAAATACCAGGTGTATGCCCTCTAAATCTTCTGGGCTAAAGGGCCGGGCATAAAACTGGATGTTGTCCAGGTGGCTAAACTTTTTGGGTAAAGGACGCATGGGGTCTATGATTTTTACCTGTAGAGGTTTAAATTTTAGAAGAGTAGAAAGCTTTCTTTGCCCTACTTCTCCTATTCCCACCAGAAGGCACTTTTTTTGGCTTAAATCCAGGCAAAGGGGAAATAGCATAGAGAAAATTCCTTGCTGTAAATTTACTTGCTAAACTTATAGGGGTGTGTTTAAATCATTTTCCAAATGGCTGCAAATTTTTTGGTTATCCAGTTTGCTAGGCTTGGAGATTTACTGCAAAGTAAGCGCCTTATTTTGTCCTTGGCCAGAGAAGGGCAGGTCTACTTACTGGTGGATACCAGTCTGCAAGCTTTTGCCAGGCAAATTTATCCCTTTGCTTATGTGCTGGCAGCAAAAGCCCATGGACAGAGTAATTTGGCTGAACTTTTTGCTCTTAATCTAAGAGTTTTTCAAGAATTAAAAGAAATAGATTTTGCTGCAGTCTACAATTTAAACTTTTCTCCTTTAAATTATGTCTGTGCCCAGCTTTTTCCGGGAGAAATAGTTAAAGGTTATACCCACTTTAACCGGCAAGAACTTAAATCTTCCTGGACCAGGAAGGCCTTTGAATGGATAAAAAAACGCAAATTAGCTCCCCTTAACCTCATAGACTTTTGGGCCTATTTAAAGGAAAAGGGAGAGATTTGTCCTCCAGAAGAGGTAAATCCCCTCATTGCGCAAAATAAAGGGGAAGGAGTGGGAATTGTCCTGGCAGGAAGAAATCAGCGCAGGTCCTTAAGTCCTTATTCTTTAGCTCAGTTAATTGAAGTTTTATTAAAGCAAAAAAAACAAAAATTTTATCTTTTGGGCACCCGGGCAGAGCAACCTCTGGCCAGAGAGTTAAAAAAGCATTTAAGTCCCAGGGAAAAGGAGTTTTTAATAGATCTTACCGGTAAGACTTCTTTATTGGACTTACTGGATTTGTTACCCGGTCTAGAGTTGGTCATAAGCCAGATACAGGGCTTTTACACCTTTGTTGCCATTTAGGAGTACAAACCTGGTCTTTTTTCCTTTCTTCAGCCTGGGTTTTTGAAACAGGTCCTTATGGCAAGGGGCATAAGGTGGTTCAGGGTTTTCATTCCTGTGCTCCTTGTATAGAAAATAAAAAATGTCTTTTTCAACAAAAGTGTCATAGTGATTTTACTCCCAAACTCTTTTACCTGCTAAGTCAGGAGAAGTAGAACCAATGCCCCACTTAGGCCTTGGAAATAGCTATTTTGATGAGTTGGGTGTAAATTATAGATTTAGTTATGGTCCTTTGTGGTTACAAGAGCGAGAACAGGCAAGGTTTAGTTTGCTTGCCTACTTACAGGGAAAAGATATAAACTGGCCTTATCCTGATTTTCTCTTTGCAGAAAGGGAGTGGATCTTAGCCTAGAGGTGTTGAATATGCTGATGGATAAACACGGTAGAAGTGTTAGTTATCTTCGTTTGAGCATTACGGATAAGTGTAATCTTCGTTGTTTTTATTGTCAGGGAGTAAGAGACCCTCTGGTAAAGCATAAAGAAATTTTAAGATATGAAGATATGGAAAAGTTTTTGCTGGTTGCTGAGTCCATAGGGATAAAAAAGGTACGCCTTACTGGAGGAGAACCTTTTTTAAGACGTAACTTTTGGGATTTTTTAGAAAAGCTAGGGAAGGAATTTAACAATTTTGATTTTCGTTTAACCACTAATGGTACTTTAATTAAAAGTAAAAAAGAGCTCTTAAAATTAAAAGAATTAGGATTTAAGGGATTAAATGTTTCTCTAGACACCTTTGATAAAGATAAATTTTTACAAATTACAGGTGCTAGCTATTTAAACCAGGTTTTACAAACTATTTTCTGGGGACTTGAAGCTGGCTTAAAAATCAAAATAAATGCTGTAGCTTTAAAAGGTTTAAATGATAAAGAGCTTGTGGATTTTGCTAATTTTGCTTATAAGTATCCAGTAGATGTTAGGTTTATAGAATTTATGCCCATTGGACAGAAGACCAGATGGAAAAAAGAGTATTTCTGGTCTGCTCAAGACATTTTAAGACAATTAACCCAGGAGGTAGAGGTTTTACCTCTGGATAGTCAGGAGCAAACTGCAGGTCCAGCAAGAGTTTTTCAAATAAGTGGAGGGAAGGGAAGAATTGGGGTGATTTCTCCTCTAAGTGATCATTTTTGTGAGCGATGCAATCGCTTGCGTATTACTTCTCAAGGCAGGTTAAGGCCTTGTTTATTTTCAGATCGGGAATATAAATTGCTGGCTCTGGTCAGAAATTCCAAACTTAGCTTAAAACACCTGGAAAAGGTGATATCTCTGGCCATCAAACACAAACCTGTAGGTGCCCATTTGCTGGAAAAAAATAAAAATAAGGTTTGTGATTCAGCAATGGTAGGTATTGGAGGATAAGTAGAGTGCGTTATTATTTTTTAGGTCTTGGTTTGTTACTATGCGTGGGAATTTTTAGTTGTACCACAAAAAAGGTCTATGCACCTTTACCCAAGAGTCCTTCTAAACCCTATCAATCTACGGAAAAACCTATACTCCTTTGCCCAGTGCCAACAATTATGTAGAAGAGGGCATTGCTTCCTGGTATGGACCTAAATTTCACGGTCGCAGGACAGCTAGTGGGGAAATTTATAATATGTATGCTTATACTGCAGCACACAAGGTTTTACCTTTTCACACCAAAGTGCGTGTTACTAATTTAGACAATGGAAAACAGGTAATTGTTAAAATTAATGACAGAGGCCTTTTGTGGCCGGGCGCATTATTGATTTATCCTATCAGGCGGCTAGAGCCTTGGGAATGGTGGGCCCTGGTACTGCCAGGGTTAGAGTTGAGAGCTTGCATAGTTTACCTAAAAGTAAGATAAAAGGTACTTTTTATATTCAGGTGGGCTCTTTTTCCATAAAACAAAACGCCTTAAAACTTCAACACAGACTTTCTCTTCTGGGATATACTTCCAGGCTGGTGCAAGCTAGAAAAAATGGCCTTATTCTTTGGAGGGTACAAGTTGGCCCTTATTATAATTTGTTGCAGGCAGAAACCAATAAAACCAAGTTAAGTGATATTTTTAAAGGCAGTTTTATTTTTATGAATTAAGCTCAGATCTAAATTTTTTGGAAATTCTAAAAACAACTACCTTGCGCCCTGGTAAAATAATGGTTTCGTTGGTTTGAGGGTTTCTCCCTTTACGGGGATTTTTCTGATAGGCTTCAAACTTGCCAAATCCGCTGACAAGTACACTTCCTTCTTCTTTTAAACCTTTTTTAATCAAGAAGAGGAGATGCTCCAGGATTTCCTTTAGTTCAGTACGGTTCTTTTTGCTGTACTGGTAAATTTTTTCTACAATATCTGCTTTGGTAAGGGTGTTGGCCATGGTGTAACTCCTTTTAAAGCTTATTTATTATTTGTTGAGCTATTTCTTGCATTTTGGTTTCGCTTTCATATTTTTGCTGAGGCCAGAGAGTTAGACCGTCCTTTTCATAACGAGGGATAAGATGGAAGTGGGCATGAAACACCAATTGACCTGCTGCCCGGTAATTGTTCATTCCCAGGTTGATTCCATCTGCCTGTAGCCCTTCTTTTATAGCTTTAGCTACCTTTTGCAGAGCTTCTAAAAGTTCTTGTCCCAAAGCTGGAGGCAAATCCAAGAGGGTTGGATAGTGCTGTTTGGGTATGACCAGAGTATGCCCAGGATTTACTGGAGCTATGTCTAAAAAAGCCAAGATGTTTTCACTTTCATAAATTTTGGTGCAAGGGATATTTCCAGCTACTATTTCACAGAAGATACATTTTTCCATTTGCCTATCTCCTTAAATCTTCTTACTATAAAGAAATCACTTTAACTTATAGAGGTAATTAAATTTTATTTTTTTGGCAAGTTAAAAATGAAAAAACCTTCTCTTCTTTTACCCTGCCCAGAATTAAACAAGAAAAAAAAATCCTTGTGGCCAGTGTTTATTCCCTTTGCTGGCTGCAAGGTGAGGTGTGTGTTTTGTAACCAAAAACTTAGCACAGGCAGAGAAAAAGTCAATGATATAAAATTGTTAGTGAATAAAGAGTTAAGGCAACTAAAAAAGCAGGCGCAACAAAAAAAGAAGGTTTTTGGTTTGGGTTTTTTTGGAGGGACTTTTACCGGACTTAGTTTAGAACTCCAAACCTATATTTTGAGTGAGGCAAGAAAACTCAAGAAAGAGGGATGGGTGGATTTTGTTTCTCTTTCCACCAGGCCAGATTTTGTTAACTATGAGGTGGCAGAGTTACTGGCAAGTGCAGAAGTGGATTTGGTGGAGCTGGGGATTCAAAGTTTTAACTCTGAGGTGTTACAGGCCAATAAAAGGTCTTATAGTTTAAAAGACATTTTAAGCGCTTTGAGTTTGTTGCAAGAAAAGAATTTAGATTATGGTTTTCAGCTTTTGCCAGGTATGTTTAAACAGAGTTTAGCAATTTTTTGGGAAGATTTGGATTGGACTCTAAAACTAAGACCTAAAACCATTAGGCTATATCCCTGTTTGGTCTTAAAAGATACTTTACTAGCCAGGTACTATTGGCAGGGAAAATTTGTGCCTTGGGAGCTTGAGAAAACCCTTTTGGCTTTGGCTGTGGCTGTAAAAAAACTTTGGGAACAGGGAATTACCATTCTTAGAGTGGGCCTTACTCCAGAAAAGGAACTGTTAGAAAATATTCTTGCAGGCCCCTGGCACCCCAGTTTGGGATTGCTGGTAAAATCCCTGGCCTTTAGAATGTATGTGCAGGAGTATTTATTCTGGAGTTCCAGGACGGTCCAGACCATCTATTTACCTTCCAGGCTGGAGAGTTTTTTTTGGGGGTACAAAGGAGAAGCAAAAACAGAGTGGGAAAAAATAGGAATAGGCCCTGAGCTGGTAAAAACAGGGCCCTATAGAGAGATAAAAATTGATTTTGTCAATTAGTGATGCTCGTGCTTTAGATTTTCTTTTATCCTATAGCAAGCTACAGCCACGATAATGATGAAATAAATAAAGATTGCTGCTACTCCAAATTTGCCTTCAGTGGTGCTGTGGGTCATATTGGTCAAGAGTTCTATAATGGTTTGCATTTTTAGGCCTCCTCACTAAAAGATATTAAAACCTTTTAGCTCAAAATAGGGTTAGAAGTCAACAAGATATGGACAGGTTTTAGGAAGAAGAGAGGATAAAAACAAGATAGTTTTTGGATTGATTACTTAAGAAATTGAGGTTAAAGGAAGGTAAGAATTAAAAAAATAACTGATATAGGTAGTTAAATAACTTTAAAATTTTTACAGTAGTTATGGGTCAATATATTTTTTTATGAAAAAAGTTTTTATCCAGGAGAGTGAAGATGAGTGTTATTTTTCAAGCAGTAATAAATGTATTTAAAAAATTAACAAAAGTAACTAAATGTCCCTTTTGTGGATATGAACAAAAGATAAAAAATAAAGACCAGGAAGTGATATGTGTTAATTGTAAACAAAAGTTTAAAGTAAAAAAAGGTTAATTTTTAACTTCTTCAAAAAAAGAATTTCTATTTACAGGTTCAAATCCAGCCTGTCTGATATAAGTTTTTAATTCTTCTACAGTAAGACCTTTAGGAGTGTCTGCGCCTGCAGCATGGCCAATCTTTTCTTCTACAATGGTTCCATCAAAATCATCTGCTCCAAAGTAAAGGGCAACTTGAGAGAGTTTTAGGCCAGCAAAGGCCCAGTATGTTTTTATATGGGGAATATTATCCAAAAACAGGCGAGATAGGGCAATCATTTTTAAAAAATCTATACCATCTGGACCTGGGGCCTTGAGTTCATTGTGAGCTGGTTGATAAGCTAGAGGGATAAAGCAAAGAAACCCCTGGGTCTGGTCTTGCAAGTCGCGTAAGGCTTCTAAGTGTTTAATCCTATCTTCCCAGCTTTCTATGTGTCCAAAAAGCAGGTGCAATTGGTATAAATTCCCAGTTTATGAGCTTTGGCGTGTATCTCCAGCCATTTTTGGCCAGAGATTTTTTCTGGGCACAACTTTTTTCTTAATTTTTCGGCAAAAACTTCTGCTCCGCCACCAGGCAAGATAGATAGACCCGCCTTTTTTAGTCTCAATAGAACTTCTTCTTCACTTAGCTGATGTTTTTCAGCTAAAAAATGTATTTCCACAGCAGTAAAAGCCTTTATTACAGCTTCTGGACGAAGTTCTTTTATGGTAGAAAGCATTTCTTCATAATAACTAAGAGGTAAGTCAGGATTTAAGCCCCCTACGATATGAATTTCTCTAATTGGTTCCCTTATTCTTTTATTTATTTCTTTTTTTATATCTTCTATACTAAAAGTATAAGAGTCTTTATCTGTTTTATCTTTGTAATAAGCACAAAATTTACACTTGTTTTTGCAGATATTGGTGTAATTTAGGTGTTGATTGTAAATGTAGTAAGCCCTGTTTTGGTGTAGGGCTTTTCTTTTAGCATAGGCCAGTTGGCTAGGTAGTGGATATCTTTTTGTACAAGTTCTAAGGCTTCTGTTGAGGATAATCTCTGGGAAAATTCTTTATTCATAGCTTAAAATCCAGGTAGGAGCAAAGATGGCTGAGTCTAATTTCAGATTTAAAGAGCCCAAAACAGAAGAGAGAAAGTTCTTTTCTTTAGGTGGTCCTTCTACTAAAATTACTTCTTTTTTTATCCCGGCCATTTCCTTTAAAATTTCCAGAGCTTGATTAAAATTTCCCAGTTCGTCGATTAAGCCAGAGCCAGGGCCTGTTTGCCAGTAAGGGCTCTACCATCAGCAATTTTTAGCACTTCTTCTTTACTCAATTTTCTACTCTCTACTACTGCACCGATAAATTGCTCGTAAAGGTCATTTACCAGTTCTTGAAAGTATATTTTTTCTTCAGGACTTAGTTTCCTGAAGGGAGTACCTGCATTTTTTAATTTTCCACTGGTAATGGTTTCTTCTTCTATGCCTATTTTTTCCATTAATTTTTGAAAATTGGTAAGCTGGGCCTTTACTCCAATGCTGCCAGTAAGGGTCCCAGGGTTGGCCACTATCTTGTGTGCTCCTAAAGATACATAATAACCACCAGAGGCAGCTACTGCTCCCATAGAAGCTACAATAATCTTGCTTTTGGATACTTCCTTTAAGGCTTCATAGATTTCTTGAGAAGGTCCTACTACACCACCAGGTGAATTTATTCTCACTAAAATCCCCTTTATTTCTGAGTCCTTGCTTAATTTTTTTATCCAATCCAGGATGGGTAAGGGATTGGCAATAATGCCTTCTATGTAAACAACGCCTATTTTTTCTTTGTTAAAGGCTAATTTGTTTTTATTAAAGGAAAAGGTAAAAAAGGCCATGGCTCCAATTATTAGAACCATGGCCATAAAAATCAGGAAAATACCAAAGAGAAAGGGATGTTTTTGACTGAATTTAAGACTTTTGTTCATTCTCTTCTAGTTTTTGTCTTAAAATCTCCCTAAGTTGCTTCCACCAGCGTTCTGGTTTTTCTTTTTCAGTTCTTCAGCTCTTTTTTTCTCTTCTTCTTCCATCCATTGTTTGATGGACAGTCCCAATCTGCGCTCTTCAGCACTGGCATTTAAGACCTTGGCTGTAACCTGTTGTCCTTCTTTGTAGATTTCTCTGGGATCTTTGACTTTTTTGGTACTTAGTTCAGAAACATGTACCAATCCTTCAATGCCTTCTTCCACTTCTACAAAAAGTCCAAACTCTGTTACATTGGTTACTGTGCCAGTAATAGTGGTGCCAGAGGGATATTTTTCAGGCACTTTTAACCAGGGGTCTTCTGTAAGTTGTTTAATTCCCAGGGTGAACTTTTGATTTTCCTTATCTACAGTAAGCACTTTGGCCCTAACCACATCGCCAACCTTGTAGAGATCACCAGGATGACGGATTTTCTTGGTCCAGGAAAGGTCAGAAACGTGAATTAAACCATCAATTCCTTCTTCTATACCAATAAAAAGGCCAAATTCAGTGATGTTTTTAATGGGAGCTTCCAGGATAGTGCCTTCTGGATACTTTTCAGCCACAATATCCCAGGGGTTGGGATAGACCTGTTTCATACCCAGAGAAAGGCGTTTTTTCTCTTTGTCCAGGTCCAAAACCACCACTTCCACTTCATCGCCTTCTTTGACCATCTGGGAAGGATGTTTGAGCTTTCTGGTCCAGGACATTTCAGTGACATGGACCAAGCCTTCCACACCATCTTCCAGTTCCACAAAGGCTCCATACTCGGTAAGACTGGTTACCACACCCTTTAGTTTGGTGCCCAGAGGATATTTTTCTTCAATATTTTCCCAGGGGTTGGGAGTAAGCTGTTTTAAACCCAGAGAAACCTTTTGTTCTTCCTTATCAAAACTTAAAACCTTTAATTCCAGTTCATCTCCCAAGGAGACCATTTCCTTAGGATGTTTCAATCTTTTCCAGGACATGTCTGTGATGTGCAAGAGCCCATCCAGACCACCTAAGTCAATAAATACGCCATAGTCGGTTATATTTTTCACCTTACCCTTGACGAGATCGCCTTCAGACAAGGTGTTTAAAAGCTTTTCTTTTGCTTGGTTTCTTTCTTCTTCTAAAAGAATCCGTCTGGAAACAATGACATTGCTTCTGCGACGGTTGATTTTTACGATTTTGAAATCAAAGCTTTGGCCAACCAGAGCATTCATATCAGGAACAGGTCTTAAATCCACATGAGAGCCGGGTAAGAAAGCAATTAAACCACCCAAATCAACTTGATATCCGCCCTTGATGCGTTTGATGATTTTGCCCCGAACACTTTCTCCTTTTTCAAAGGCTTGTTCCAGGCTGTCTAATACATGGGCTTTGCGTGCCCTTTCGTAAGAAAGATAAATGCTTCCTTCCACATCATTTTTGCGGATTAATAAGACCTCAACCTCATCTCCTTCCTTTACGGTTAAGTTGCCGTCTACATCCATAAATTCGGCAACAGGAATTTGTCCTTCTGACTTGTAATTGACATCCACCAGGACAAATTCAGGAGTGATTTTGACCACTTTGCCACTGATGATACTTCCTTCCTGGAATTCATCAAAGTCAAAGTTGAGATACTTTTCTAGCTCTGCTTCAAAATTCACCTCCATGTCTTGATTTTTGTTGACCATGTCATTGGAACTCATCATAAAAAAACCCCCTACACAAACGATATATTCCAGGCCTTCTAGCAAAGACAGACCTAAAAGACAATTACTAATTTAAATAAATAAATATTTTTAATTTGCTTAGACAATTAAAAGAATTAAACCAATCCCACCAAATCATAGACTTTAGTTTCCTCTATTTGAGCCTGGTAAAATTTTCCCACTTTTATATTTTCTCCACTTACGTAAGTAAGACCATCTATTTCTGGAGCCTGAAACCAGGCTCTACCTTCAAAAAGGGTAGGCCATTCCGGATTTTTCCTATCAATAATAACCTCTAAACTTTTACCTTCCCATTGTTTTAGGATTTGAGCACTGATTTTACTTTGTAATTGCATTATAATTTGCTTTCTTTTTATCTTTTCCTGAGCACTTACTTGCCTTTCTAATTTAGCTGCCCGTGTGCCCTCTTCTTTAAAAAAGGTAAATACACCCAGGTGATTAAACCTATTTTTTTCTACAAAATGAACCAGATGGTCAAAGTGTTTGCTGGTTTCTCCTGGGAATCCCACAATAAAAGTAGTTCTAAGACTGGCTTGAGGCAAAATCTCTCTAATTTGGTCAATAATTAGCTGAGGGTCTTTTTTAAAAGGCCTTCCCATTTGCTGGAGAATCTCTGGATGAGAATGTTGTAAGGGTAAGTCAAAATAGGGTAAGATTTTGGGATTGTTTTTTATGGTTTGCAGTAATTTTTTATCTATTCCTGAAGGATATAGGTAGAGCAAGCGTATCCATTGAAAATCAAACTCACTTAATTTGTGTAAAAGAGTAATAAGTCCATCTTTATAGCCCAGATCCTTGCCATAGGATGTACTATCCTGGGCAACAATGACCACTTCTTTTATTTTTGCTTTTTCTAATTCTTTTGCTTCTTGAAGTACTAATTCTTGAGGAACAGATTTAAGTTTTCCTCTAATCCTGGGTATGGTGCAAAAAGAACATCTATTATTACAGCCTTCACTTATTTTGAGATAGGCATAAGAAGGAGTAGTGATTAATCTTTGCTGGCTGGTTCTAAGCTCGGGGAAAAAAGTTTTTAAATGATGATAAATATTTTTTTGTTCTGCAATGGGAAGGATTAAATCTACTTCAGGAAATTCCTGTTTTATTTCCTGAAAATAGCGATTAACCAGACAACCAGTAAGCACTATTTTGGGTTTTGGAGATAGATGTCTAGTGCTGGCAATTACCTCGCAAATATTTTCTAGAGACTCTTCAATGGCTGGCTGGATAAAAGAGCAGGTATTGATAAGGACCAGTTGAGCCTGGTTTAACTCTTCCACCAGGACAAAATGTGTGGCCAGAGCACCCAGGATTTTTTCAGTGTCCACCAGGTTTTTCGGGCAGCCCAGGCTAATGACCTTCAGGCCTGGTTTGGTGGATGGGAATTTGTTCTTTTCATTTGAGATAAATTAAGTTATTTCCTAAAAGATTTAAGCAAAGCTCGACTTTTAACTTTTAACCCAAAGGAGTCAAGTTTTTATGCACTGGAGACATAAGCATTTGCTGGATGTGGATCAACTGGAAAAAGAAGAGATTGAGCATATATTTGAGCTGGCCAGGAATTTTAAAGAAATAAATAACAGGCCGGTAAAAAAGGTTCCCACCTTAAAGGGTAAATCTGTGGTGTTGTTTTTGCTGAGTCCTTCCACCAGGACCAGGGTTTCTTTTGTATATAGCTGGAAAAAGGTTATCTGCAGATACCTTTTCTTTAAGTAAGAGTGGAAGTAGCCTGTTAAAAGGAGAAAGCTTAAAGGACACGGTTTTGACTTTGCAGGCCATGCGGCCAGATTGTATAGTGATTAGGCACCAGTTAGTGGCGCAGCTGCATTTATTGCCAGCAAGCTTAATTGTTCTGTGATTAATGCTGGAGATGGTTGGCACGCCCATCCCACTCAGGCTCTTTTGGACGGTTTTACCCTAAAAGAAGAATGGGGGGAGTTGGCAGGAAGAGAGATTTTGATTGTGGGAGATATTGCTCATAGTAGGGTAGCCAGATCGGATGTAAAACTTTTTACCAAGCTGGGTGCCAGGGTTAGGCTTTGTGCTCCCAGGACCCTTTTGCCTCCCAGGGTGGATACCTGGCCGGTAAAGGTCTACTCTTCTTTAGAGGAGGCTGTAAAAGGAGTAGATCTTATTATTTGTTTGCGTTTACAACTGGAGCGTCAGGAAAAGGGGCTGTTGCCAGATTTAAGGGAATATAGCTGGCGTTATGGTTTAGGCCTGAAGCATTTAAAACTAGCCAGACCTGGAGCAAAGGTCATGCATCCTGGTCCTATGAACAGAGGGGTGGAAATAAATTCTGAGCTTGCCGATAGTCAGGAAAGCCTCATTTTAGAGCAAGTGCACTCTGGGGTGGCAGTAAGAATGGCCTTGTTGTATCTTTATTTAGTGGGCGCCTAAGGAGAGAAAGGTTATGAATTTTGATTTAGTAATTAACAATATTAAATTTTTGGGCCAAAGGGTATTTTTAGGTATAAAAGAGGGTAAGATTGCAGAGCTTTCCTTTAAGGATTTAAGCATAGAAGGAGTACCGGTTTTTGATGGGCAGGGATGTACCCTTTTCCCCAGTTTCATTGATGCCCATGTGCATTTAAGAGAGCCTGGTTTTGAATATAAGGAAGATATTGAAAGCGGGTTAAAGGCAGCTTTAGCTGGTGGCTTTGGCCAGGTTTTGGCTATGGCCAATACCAATCCCGTAAATGATAAGGCCAGTGTGACCGAGTTTATGCTCACTCGGGCCAGAGAACTTTATCCCTCAGGGCCGTCTTTGCATCCGGTGGGTGCGCTTACCAGGGGCTTACAGGGAGAGGAAATGGCTCCCTTAGGGGAACTGGCTCAAGCAGGGTGTAAAGCCTTTTCCAATGATGGTTTGCCTGTAAAAAACAATGAGCTTTTTAGGCGCTGTGTGGAATATGCGCATGACCTTGGGCTTCTGGTAATTGATCACTGTGAGGACCCTGATTTAAGTGAAGCTGGCGTTATAAATGAAGGAAAAATGTCTTCTTACCTGGGACTAAAGGGTATTCCTACGGTAGCTGAGAGTTTGCAGGTGGTCAGGGACATTCTTTTGGCTGCTTATCTGGATATTCCTCTGCACTTAGCGCACATCAGTTGTAAGGAATCTGTCGAGTTAATTGCCTGGGCCAAGGAAAAAGGTATTCCCGTAAGTGCTGAGACCTGTCCACACTATTTGCTCCTTACTGAAGAGATTTTGGCAGATTACAATACCCTGGCCAAGGTCAATCCTCCTTTACGCACAGAAGAAGATAGGCAGGCGTTATTGGCTGCGTTAAGAACAGGAGTTATTGATATTCTGGTTACTGATCATGCGCCTCATGCTGACTTTGAAAAGGAAGTGCCTCTGGCTCAGGCTCCCAATGGTATTTCTGGTCTGGACACAGCCCTGGCTTTGAGTCTGGAACTAAAAAGACAGGGGCAACTTCAAGAGCAAGACCTTATAAGGCTTTGGGCAGAAACACCTGCAACTTTGTTTAATTTGAATTTTAATTCCTTTAAACCGGGTGATAGGGCTGATTTTATCCTGGTAGATGAAAGTAAAAAATGGGTAGTAAGTGAAAAGACCATGTATTCTAAAGGAAAAAATACTCCTTTTTGGGGGCAGACTTTAAGGGGCAAGGTAAAGTATCATTTTTTAGAAGGCAAACTTGTCTATGAGGATAAATAAATGGCCAGAATTCTGGTGGTAGATGACGACCCCAGTTTAAGGGAAGTGCTGGAAATAGCCTGTAAAAAAAAGAAATGGCTGGTTTACCTGGCTGCTGATAGTAAAGAAGCCTGGGAACACTTAAATGAGTATCCCATAGATATTGTCTTATTAGACCTTAAGCTTGGACAGGAAAGTGGCCTGGAGGTCTTAAAAGAGATTAAAAAGGTTTATCCAGAACTACCTGTGTTGATGATAACGGCCTTTGCTGAAACTCAGAGTGCAGTAGAAGCCATAAAACTGGGGGCAGTGGACTATTTACCCAAACCCTTTGACCTGACCGAGCTTTTCTTTTCCATAGAGCGAATTTTAGAGGAAAAAAGATTACGCAGAGAAAATATCTTACTTAAAAACAAAGTCAAAGGTTACTTTGGCCGTATTATTGGCCAATGTGCCAAGATGCAGGAGGTTTTTAAGCTTATAGAAAGGGTTAGCCCCACCAACATCAATATTTTAATTACTGGAGAGTCAGGTACAGGCAAAGAAATTGTGGCCCGGGCCATTCATGAAGCCAGTCCCCGTCAAAAGGCACCCTTTGTGCCTATAAATTGCGGCGGGCTTCCAGATACCCTTATTGAAAGTGAGCTTTTTGGCTATAAAAAGGGAGCGTTTACTGGAGCAGATAGAGCCCGAAAGGGACTTTTAGAAGAAGCCCAGGGTGGGACTGTTTTTTAGATGAAGTGGGAGAGTTAGCTCCTGGGGTACAGGTAAAGCTCCTTAGATGTTTACAGGAAAAGACCTTTCGTCCCCTGGGAAGTAGCGAGGAGCGAAAACTGGATGTTCGTTTTATTGCTGCCACCAATCAAAATATCCTGGAAATGGTAGCCCAGGGAGATTTTCGAGAAGACCTATTTTATAGGTTAAGTGGAGTTATTATCAACTTACCTCCTTTAAGAGAACGGGAAGAGGATGTGGTTTTGCTGGCTGAGTATTTCCTGCAACGAGCAGTAAAGGAGCAGAAGAAGAATATTCAAGGTTTTACTCCTGAGGCCTTAGAAAAGATAAAAAGCTATAATTATCCTGGTAATGTTAGAGAACTGGAAAACATAGTGGAAAGAGCAGTGGCCCTTGAAAGCACAGAATTTATTCAAGCCAGTTCTTTAATTGTTTATGAATACGAGAATCAAAGGAAAATGGAAGTGGAAGAGGTGCTGGCAGGTAAGATTAGCCTGGATGACTATTTGCTCCAGAAGGAAAAAGAAATCTTGTTGGCTGCCTTACAGCGCACTGTAAGTAAAAGTGAAGCAGCTAGCTTGCTGGGGTTAAATCTTAGACAATTGCGCTATAGACTGGAAAAAACAGGAATAGAAAAATGAAAATAGGGGTTATTTCAGATACTCATCTCTATCAGGTTTCTGCGGATTTTGTGCAAATAGTGGAAAAGTTTCTGCAGGATTGTGATTTGCTTATTCACTGCGGAGATTATACAGGAGAAGAAATTTATCACTACTTAAATAGTTTTCCCAATTTTGTGGGGATAAAGGGAAATTGTGATTTTTTTAGCTTAGAAGAAAAAAAGGTAGTTTGCCACCAGAATAAAAAAATAGGGATTATCCATGGTTATGGAGTGTCCAATCTGAGTAGCAAACCAGAAAATCTACTCCCACTTTTTCCTCCAGATACCAATCTAATCTGTTTTGGTCACACCCATACTCCTTTGTGGAAGAAGGTTAAGCAGACCTATTTGCTAAATCCAGGTAGTCTTGCCTTTAATGGTACCCTGGCTTTAGTTTCCTGGGAACAAGAAGTACCAGAAATGGAGTTTATCTCTCTTTAAAAAACCTGCTTGTTTTTTGTTGTTTTTTTGCTTATTGCCCAGGAAAAAGCAAAGGGACATTAAAATATATGCCAGAAAAGGATAAGTTTTCAGCTAAACAGCGTGGAATATTTAAGCTTAAATTTTTAGCCAAAGAGATTCTTTTATTTATTCTCACCGGGATAATTACCTTTCTGGTTTCTTCTAAGTATGATATTTTGGAGCGATTTCTACGGTTTTCTCAAAAACATGAGTCCTGGGAATTGGATGAATGGCTAATAGTAGCCATGGTTTGGGTGGTTCTTCTTTTGGTATTTTTAGTTAGAGTGAATCAGAAACTAAAAAAACAAAAGGAACAATTACAAAAAGCCTGGGAAGAAGTAGCTGAATTAAGAGAGGTTATTCCCATTTGTGCCTATTGTAAAAAAATAAGAACAGATAAGGGTTATTGGGAACGGGTAGAAGAATATTTTAGCAAACATACCCATGCCAAATTTACCCATGGAGTATGCCCCACTTGTAAAGAAAAGCTTCTTGAGGAAATCAAGGAAATAAAAAAGGAGATATAAAAAGAAAAGGCCCTTTAAAAGGGCCTTGCTGTCTGGTCGGGAAGACTGGATTTGAACCAGCGACCCCCTGCTCCCAAGGCAGGTGCGCTACCAGGCTGCGCCACTTCCCGTAAAGAGGTATGCCTTTTATATTTTCTTGTGCTTTTGTCAATTAAAAATCAGGAAGTAAGCAACTTACTTAAGTCTGAGTGAATGAGGCCATTAGTGGCTAAAATTTCTCTATGCCCCAGTTCATAGGGTTTATTGGCAAAGGTAGAAACTTTGCTCCTGCTTCTTCTACCAAAAGCCAGCCTGCAGCAGTATCCCAGGGTTTTAAGCCCACTTCATAAAAACCTTCAAACCTGCCACAAGCTACATAAGCTAAATCAATAGCAGCAGCTCCTGCCCTCCTTAGCCCCTGGGTGTGGAGAAGTATTTTTTTCATCCAGCTTAGGACTTCATCTACTTCTTGCCTGATGGAATAGGGAAAGCCTGTGGCAATAAGGCTTTTGTTTAAATCCCTTTCTTTAGAGACAGATATGGGCTTTTCATTTAAAAAAGCCCCTTCACCTTTTTGAGCCAAAAAGAGTTCGTTTAAAATAGGCAGATACAAAAAGGAAGCCACAATCTCTTTTTGATAGGCATAAGCCAGGGAAATGGCCACAAAGGGAAAACCATGGGCAAAATTGGTAGTGCCGTCTAAAGGGTCCAGGATAAAAGTTTCTTCTCCCAGGGTAAGGTGAAGAGCACTTTCTTCTGCCAAAAAAGAGGCCTGAGGAAAAAGTTGTTTTAAGTTCCAGGTCAAAAATTTTTCCACTTCCAGGTCTGTATTGGTTACTAAGTCAATCTCTCCCTTAAAGTTGATTTCGCGAGGCTTAAACCAGTTTCTTTTAACAATCTCACCAGCTTCCAAAACCAATTCCTTTACCTTTTCCCAGTTTTTCATTTTAAACTCCTTTTATTCCACATAGCAAAATAGTCCCTTTAAATACAAGGTCTCAGGCATAAAGGGGTGAAGGGGATGATCTGGCCCTTGAAAACAATACTTAAGGATTTTTACTTTTTTGTGAACTTTATATGCTGCTTCTTTAACTATTTTCTGAAGTTCTTCAAGACTTAGATGATAGGAACAAGAAGCAGTATAAAAAAAGCCCTTTTTAGCGAGCAGCTTAAAGCCAGTTGATTGTAACGCAGGTAAGCCTTTACGCCCTGTTTGTAGGCAGATTTACTGGGAATAAGGGCTGGAGGGTCTAAAATAATCAAATCAAATTTTTCCCCTTCACTTGCTAACCTTTGTAAACCATTGAAGGCCTCTCCTTTTATGGCTTTTACCTGAAAACCATATCTTTGGGCATTTAATTTTAGATAGGCTAGTGCTTCGCTGGACCTATCCAGGGCAATAACTTCTCTGGCCCCACCTGCAAGTGCATTTAAACTAAAAGAACCTACATAGGAAAATATATCCAGGACTTTTTTGTCTCTGGAAAATGTTTTTATTAGCAACCTATTTTCCCTCTGGTCAAAAAACCAACCGGTTTTTTGTCCTTTAAGTAAAGGAAAGGAAAATTCTAAATCGTTTTCCAGGACAGTTTGGGTTTCTTGTTTTGCACCGATAACCTTTACTTCTAAAGGCAAATTTTCCATTTTTCTAGCTTTGGAATCATTTTTTAAAATGATAGAAGCAGTAGGAAAAATTTCCAGAATGTTATCTAAAATAAGCGAGGTTATTTTTTCCATTCCAAAGGAATTTATTTGTAAGACAAAGGTTTGCTCAAATCTATCTATAATAAGTCCTGGCAAATAATCACTTTCTCCAAAGACCAATCTGTAATAAGGTTTAGAAAATAAGTTTTCTCTAAGTTCTAAGGCTAAATAAATTTTACTTTTTATTATTTCTTTTAATTCTTCTAAATTTTTTATTTTTTTCTACTAAGTATTCTTATACAAATTAAACTGTTGGGATTTATAAACCTGTGCCTACAAAATCATTTTTAGCAGAAAAGATGTGGACAATTTCTCCTGGAGAAAAGCTTTTCAGAGAATGTCTTTGAGTATCTATTTCATTGCTGAAGACCCACAAGTGGCCTTTGAGGATTCTTTTTTCTTCTTTGGGCTTTAAAAAAACTTTTTGAAACATCTTGTCTTTCCTTTAAGAATTATTTAAGTTACTTGCAAAAAAGAACAACGAGAGGATAACTCTTTGCTATCCTTAAATAAAAAGATAGGACTGAATTTTTTACTTGCTTTTTTTATTTTTAATTTGTTGTTTTACTTTATTTTTTCCTTTTTTTTAGAGCAAAAGTTAAAAAAAGAAGAAGAAAAAAGCGTACTGGCAAAACAGGCCAGAGTCAATGCCAGCTTGGCTCAAGACCTGGAGCAGGTAACCTGCTTTGCCCAATTTTTAATTAACTCCAAGCAGGCCCATTTTCTTCTAACTTTACCCGGACAAAAATTTTCTACCCAGGCAACCAATATCTTAAAAAGTGTACACATGCACGGCTTGGCTTTTTTAAATGAACAGGGCGAGGTTGTAAAAAGTGTTGTCTTAAGTTCAAAAAATAGGTTGCTTTCCTACTTACAAAAGCATGGAAGAGTTTTGCTAGCCAGGAAAAAGGAAGTATCCAAAGGTTTTTGTGCCAGGGAATGTGGAGGAGGAGAAGTTGTAGTAGTTCCTTTAGTTGGAGAAACGAATAAATACCATCTTATTTTATTTCGCAGTTTTAGTGAAGAAAAGATAAAACAACTTATAAATATTACAGGAGTTGAATTTAGCTATCTGGAAAAAGAAGAGGTAAAGAATAAATCCTTTTTTTCTAAGCTAACGGATAAAGGTAACTATCTTGAATTAAATGATAAATATGTTTACTTTTATTGGTTAAAAGAAGATATCTTGGGTAATAAGTCTCTGGTTTTTAGTTTAAAAGATTTAAATGAAGACATTGTTCAGGCCAAAGAAATATTTTATAACTTGTTTTTTGCAGTTTTAGTTATAAATTGTGTGCTTTTATTTTTCCTTAGTTCAAAAATTAAAAATATAGTTTTTAATTCTCTTAATAAGATAAATAGCGAACTTTCCACTATAAATTCTCTTCAGGATTTAAAAAGAAGATTAAATGTCTCTCGCTATGAACAAGAACTTATTCCTTTGATAAATAATATTAATAAAATGATTGGCAGGTTAGAAGACAATTCCTTAGGATTTATGGAGAATCTGAAGCTTTATTCTGCAATAGTAAATCAAAGCACAGATATCATATTTCTTTACGATTTGGAGACCAAGAAGATAATTAAGTATAATAATGCCTTTAAAAACTATTTTGGTTATACTGATGAAGAGATACAGAAGTTAACTGTATATGATTTGGTGGATAATACCAGGGAAGAAGTGGATGCGATTTTAGCCACTTTCAAGAAAGAAAAGAATTTATTAGGAGAAAGGCCGTACAAGAATAAAGAGGGTAAAGTTTTTTATGTGGATGTAAGTGCCTATGTTATTGAGCTGGCAGGGAAAAAGATTGTTAGCATCTTGGCCAAAGATATTACTGCCAAGAAACTAAGGCAGGAAAAATTAACTTACCTGGCCTTTCATGATGCTTTGACTGGTCTTCCCAATAGCTTTATTTTTACGCCAGGGGAAAAGATTTACAGCAGGCAGAAGACAGGGAAGAAGTGGTGGCTTTAATTTATTTAGATTTAGATGACTTTAAGTTAATAAATGATGTCTATGGCCACCAGGCCGGAGATTTTGTTCTGGAAAACTTAGCTAAAAGATTAAAGAAAACCCTACGCAGGGGTGATTTGGTGGCCAGGTTGGGTGGGGATGAATTTGTCCTTATGGCTCCAGGGTTAAAAAAAGATGAAGATGTAAATGTGGTGATAAACAAGATAGCCATGGAGCTAGAAGAACCAATTTACTGGCAACAGGAGGAGATAAAGCTTTCTGTAAGCATGGGGATAAGCCTTTTTCCAGAGCAAGGAAAAGACTTAGCCTCTCTTTTGGAAAAGGCAGATCAGGCCATGTATGCTGCCAAGAATAATTCTGAGCGTATCTATTATCTTTTTGAGGAAGATAAAAAGAGTGGTTAAGGGAAAATAAAAGGAGAGGCTTTAAAAGCCCTCTCCTTTTTAAGTTTTTTATATTTCTGGAGCAGGCAGGTATTCAGATTCCTTGGCTGCCAATTCTTTTATCTCGCTGGATTTAGCTAAAACAGCTTCAATTACCTCTGAGCCTAAGCTTTTCTTCTCAGCTACTTGATTGAATAATTCCCTTAAAAAGGCAACAGGTACATCTGTAATTGCTCCCCTGGAGTCAATGCGGGCAGTATCAAATTCCTGAAGAATTTTGTCTTTCATTTCTTCAGATACTTCTACATTTAAACAACGCAGTCTCCACCAAACATATATTGTACCTTTTCTTCCAATTCTGTACCTTTTATTTTGGCAAAGCGATTATCATCTAAAAGTACTACCATAAAATAGGCCATTTTAAACCTCCTCCTAGCTTGGTTTAAAGGTCCTCCAAATCTACTTCCAATTCTTTTTCCTTGTTAATTACATATTTTTCATTACAGAATGGATAGTTGAAGTGTTTCCACCATTTTACAACAGCTTTGTATACTTCTGGCCTCATAATAATAGCAGGAGGTTGTACGCCTTCAGCCACCATGCCTCTTAAGAAACTTCCACTCAACTTTTCACGCTTGTGCCCACAAGTTTCACTGTAAGCCATTTCTTTACAGGTGGGGCAGTAGGAGAACTCCCTCATATTTTGAGGTCTAATGCTTAAACCATAAGGAACATCAGTGGGAGGTTTGGGGAAACCAAAACTGGGGATTCCCTTGGTCCATAAAATTTGGGTGGACCACTTATCATAATATTCACCTACAGCAGCGTGGTCACGACCAAACATATGATGAGTACAACCCATGTTCTGGCGAATAATTCCGTGCAAGAGAGATTCTAAGGGGTTACCATAACGCATATCCCAGAGACAAATGGTGGGTAAATGCCTTTCTGGTTTAATGTAACCGCCCAGGTTGACTGCTTCGTGACCTTCTACAATGGCCTCGTCAGGATAATCTCCTCTTCTCTTTACTCCGATAATGGCATTGACCAGGATGCCATGACAGGGCTCCACATCGCCAGTATAGGCAGCGTTTTTCATTAAGAACTCGTGCCCTACATGGGGGACATTTCTGGTCTGATGGTTGATAACTGTACGCCAGCCCCTTTTGTCAAACTCTTCTCTACATTTTCTGGGTGGAAACCAGAAACGGTCAAAAGGAGGACGCATTTTAGGTTCATTGATAATGGTATATTTTCCAGCCAGGACAATGGGATTTAGGCTGCGGTAAATGACCCAGCCTGGATGTTTTTTATTGAAGCGCTCTCTTACTACTTCGGGGTTATCTTCAGGAGTACCAAAGGTTTTGTGAGCCAGCTCTTCTGGATTGTCTATTTCCCAGACCTCTTCAATATCCAAAATGGCAAAGGGTTTGCCTTTGAGATTTAAAACCAAGCGGTCTCCAGACCCCACTCCCAACTTTTTGTAGTCTTCTTTGCTAATATCAAAGACCAGTGGATAGGGGAAAATCCATTCGTTTAAGAGCCTGCGTTCTTTTAAAATACGCTCCACTTCAGCCTGTTTCATGGAACCTTCTACAGGACTGAAAAATCCATAACAAATGGACATGATTTCGCGGTAAACATTGCGCACTGGCACGCCAGTTTCATAATGAAGAGTGGGCTTAATGTCATAAGTGGGACAACCTTTGATCATTTTTTTGGCAGCTTCCTTGTCTCTAACTACCCTTTCCACAAGTCTGCCGCCATGAGGTAAGGGCCTTTCAATGATCAAACTAGACATTTGCTGCACCTCCTCATTATTGATTTTAATTCCATTAAAACAGGTAGTTAGGTGTTTGGAATAGAATTAGTAGCTTTGTATTTTTTGTCAAGAAAAAATGTGAAAAATTTCACTTTAAGTTTTTTGGCAGATAAGCACAGAAAAGGTTTATTTAAGTCTTTTTGAGAAAAACTTGCCTGTTTTGGACTGGAAAGCTGAAACAAAAGTTGTGGATTAAGTCTTTGACTATATATTTTTTTGAATTTTTTATCAATAGCACCAAGGTTAATTTTGGGTAGTTTTTGAAGAGAATTTTTTAATAATTTGGGCCGTCAGGGTTTAGTTAAAAAATTCACAATATTTTTTAGTTAAAAAAGAATTAAAGAGATTTTTTTCTATAATTACCTAATTTATTTAGGCTTGTTTGTGTGTGAAAAAAATAACTTTTATCCTTGACATTTTTATTTACGAAGACTTAAACTGAGTGTGCTTTTATAGAGAGGTTGATTGTGAAAAAAAAGACTTGCAACTTTTTTCAGAAGTGAGTATTGGCAATGTTCACAAATTCACAAGCTAGTATAAGCTGGAAAAAATAAAGGAAGGAGGAAACAGCTAATGTCTAATCTGGTTCCACCCCATGGCGGTAAGGGGTTAGTAATCCGCTTGTTGGAAGGAGAGGCTAGGGCTGAAGAGTTAAAAAGAGCCGAGTCCATGAAGAAGGTTCCTGTTACCAGTCGTGAGAAGGGCGATCTTATCATGATTGGTACTGGTGGTTTCAGTCCTTTGGAAGGCTTTATGACTCGTGCTGATTGGAAGGGTGTTTGTGAAAACTTCTTGCTTGCTGATGGTACTTTTTGGCCTGTGCCAGTAACCTTTTCTGTAACCAAAGAAGATGCTGCTGAGATTAAAGAAGGTGATGAAGTTGCTTTGGTAGATCCTGAGAATAATAATGAGGTTGTTGCTACTCTTAAGGTTACAGAAAAGTGGGAAAAGACTGAGGCAGATAAGAAGTGGGAATGTGAGATGGTTTATAAAGGTGAGGGTGAAGACAGTGCTGATGACAAGTTCTGGAAAGTAGCCCTGGAAGATCATCCTGGTGTTCAGATGGTAATGGCTGAAAAGGATGTCTGTCTTGCTGGTCCTGTAAAGGTTCTCAGTGAAGGTGATTTCCCCACCAAGTTTAAAGGCGTTTATATGCGTCCTGCTGAAATGAGAGCTGAGTTGGAAAAGAGAGGGTGGAAAGAGGTTGCTGCTTTACAGCTTAGAAACCCCATGCACCGTTCTCACGAATTTTTGGCCAAGATTGCCATTGAGGTGTGTGATGGTGTAGTTATTCACTCCCTTATTGGTAAGTTAAAACCTGGAGATATTCCTGCTGAAGTTCGTATTAAATGTATTGATACTCTTATTGAGCACTATTTTGTAAAGGAAAATGTAGTACAGGCTGGTTATCCTTTGGATATGCGTTATGCTGGTCCCAGGGAAGCTTTGTTGCATGCTACTTTCCGTCAAAACTATGGTATCTCCCGCATGATTATTGGTCGTGACCATGCTGGTGTGGGCGACTTCTATGGCCTTTTTGAGGCTCAAGAGATTTTTGATCGCATTCCTTATCCTGAAGAGCCAGGTAAGGCTTTGATCTGTAAGCCTCTTAAGATTGACTGGACCTTCTACTGCTACAAGTGTGATGGTATGGCTTCTCTTAGAACCTGTCCTCATTCTAAGGAAGACAGGGTAATCTTAAGTGGTACCAAGTTACGTAAGGCCCTTTCTGAAGGTCAGCCCGTTCCTGATCACTTTGGAAGAGATGAAGTCTTGGCTATCTTACGTGAATACTATGAAGGTTTGACTGAAAAAGTAGAAATCAAGATGCAAAAGGCCGCTAGCGGCGATCCTATGAAATAAGTAAAGAAGTGTTCTTTGATATAAAAGGGAAAGAGTATTCTTTCCCTTTTAAAAAGTTTTTAAAAAATAGTTTGGGATAAATTTCACTTTCTCCTTGACAAGGAGAAAGATGCGCTGGTAATAATCAGCGTGCAGAATCAAGGTAAAAGGCCTTGGTTCTTTTTGGCTAGGGGTATTAATTATTAAAACCATATTAGAGGAGGATGAGTTATGCCAACCTTTGTTAATCCAGCCAAGTGTGACGGCTGCAAGGGTGGAGAAAAACTGCTTGCATGTACATCTGCCCCAATGATCTCATGATCTTAGATCCTGAGGAAATGAAGGCTTACAACCAAGAACCTGATGCTTGCTGGGAATGTTATTCCTGCGTAAAGATTTGCCCTCAGGGTGCTATTGAAGCCCGTCCTTATGCTGACTTCGCTCCTATGGGCGGAACCAGTATTCCTATGCGCAGTGCTTCTGACATTATGTGGACCATTCAGTTCAGAAATGGTAACATCAAACGTTTTAAGTTCCCCATCAGAACTACTGATGAAGCTCCATTAAACCTTATGAAGGTAAGCCAGAAGCTGGTGATTTAGATAATGAGCTTCTTTTTACTGAAACTGAACTCAAACAACCTAAGGAAGTATTAGGTAAGAAGTTTGAAGTTGCTAATGCTGATTATGTAGAGACTTGGGTTGATCCAAAGTATAGAAAGTAGTTGTAGGTTAACTTTTAAATTAAGAAATTAAAATTTAAGGAGGGATAAATATGCCTCAGATTCCTGCTAAGGCCAAACCATTGGGTTTACCCTTGGCTGAGCCTGAAATCGTAGAGATCAAAACCGATGTATTACTCGTCGGTGGTGGTATGGGTGCTTGTGGTGCTGCTTTTGAAGCCAAGAGATGGGCTGACAAATATGGCGTAAAAGTTCTCTTGGTAGATAAAGCTGCTTTGGAAAGATCTGGTGCTGTTGCTCAGGGTCTTTCTGCTATTAATACTTATCTTGGTGAAAATGATCCTGATGACTATGTACGCATGGTTCGTACTGACCTTATGGGAATCGTTCGTGAAGACTTAATTTTTGACCTTGGTCGTCACGTTGATGATTCTGTTCATCTTTTTGAAGAATGGGGTCTTCCTGTTTGGGTTACCTTAGAAGATGGTAAGCGCGTTGATGGTGCTACTGCCAAAAAGAAAGGATTGGCTATTCGCAATGGTGCCAAGCCTGTTCGTTCTGGTCGTTGGCAGATTATGATCAACGGTGAATCCTATAAGTGTATTGTGGCTGAAGCTGCTAAGAACGCTCTTGGCGAGTACAGAGAAGAAGATGGCAAGGGTACTGGTTACTTAGAAAGAATTTTTGTGGTAAAACTTCTTTTGGATGCCAATCAGCCCAACCGCATTGCTGGTGCTGTTGGTTTCTCTGTTCGTGAAAATAAGGTATACATTTTTAAAACTAACGCCATGTTGGTAGCTTGCGGTGGTGCTGTTAATGTTTACCGTCCTCGCTCCACTGGTGAAGGTATGGGTCGTGCCTGGTATCCTGTATGGAATGCTGGTTCTACCTATACTCTTTGTTCTCAGGTTGGCGCTGAAATGACCATGATGGAAAACAGGTTCGTACCTGCTCGTTTTAAAGATGGTTACGGTCCTGTTGGTGCCTGGTTCTTGCTCTTCAAAGCCAAAGCTACTAACGCTTTTGGTGAAGATTACTGTCAGACCAACCGTGACATGCTCAAACAGTACGAAGAAAAAGGTTATGCCCACGGTCCTATCATTCCTACTTGTTTGCGTAACCACATGATGCTCAAGGAAATGAAAGAAGGTCGTGGTCCTATCTTCATGGACACTGCTACTGCTTTGCAGGAAACCTTTAAGACCTTGGATAAGAAAGAGCAGAAGCACTTGGAAGCTGAAGCTTGGGAAGACTTCTTAGACATGTGTGTTGGTCAGGCCAACTTGTGGGCTTGTTTGAACATTGAGCCTGAAAAGGTTGGTTCTGAGATTATGCCTACTGAACCTTATCTCTTGGGTTCTCACTCTGGTTGCTGCGGTATCTGGGTATCTGGTCCAGACGAAGAATGGGTACCTGAAGAGTACAAGATTAAGGCTGACAACGGCAAGGTTTACAACCGTATGACCACTGTTAACGGTTTGTTTACCTGTGCTGATGGTGTTGGTGCTTCTGGTCATAAATTCTCTTCTGGTTCTCACGCTGAAGGTCGTATCGCTGGTAAGCAGTTGGTACGCTGGGCTGTAGATCACAAAGATTTCGTGCCTACCTTGAAGGAAAGTGCTGAAGAATTGGCTAAACTCGTTTACAAGCCTTACTATAACTTCTTAGAGCACAAAGACATCACTACTGCTCCTGACATCAACCCCAAATATATCACTCCTCGTAACTTCATGTTCCGCTTGATTAAGGCTACTGACGAATATGGTGGTGGTGTTGCTACTTATTATGTAACTTCTGAAAAGTTGTTAGAACGCTGTGAAGAACTCTTGGATATGCTCGAAGAAGATTCTGAAAAGCTTTGTGCTCGCGACTTACACGAACTCCTAAGAGCTTGGGAAAACTACCATCGTCTCTGGACTGTACGTTTGCACATACTCCACATTAAGTTCCGTAAGGAAACTCGTTATCCTGGTTTCTACTATCGTGCTGACTTTATGGATCTTAATGACGAAGAATGGAAGTGCTTCACCAATTCTCAGTTTAATCCTGAAACTGGTGAGATTAAGTTCTTCAAGAGACCTTACATTCAGATCATTCCTGATCCAATGCATCCATAAGGATGCTTTAAGCTGGCTGTGGTTTGACCACGGCCAGCTTTTTTTATTTTTTGCTATTTTTTTGCCAAATGGTCTAAGTCAGAGCTTAGAAAAAGTTTTGACTTGGGCCATTTGAGTGATAAGACCTTTGGAAAATTTGAGGGAGGATTGGCATGAGTAATAGTATATTAGTATTAGGTGGCGGCTTTAGCGGTCTTACCGCAGCTTTAGAAGCAGCCGAAGTAGGGTATGAGGTGTTTATTGTAGAGAAACAACCTTATTTAGGTGGTAGAGTGGCACAACTAAACAAATATTTTCCCAAACTGTGTCCTCCCACTTGTGGTCTGGAAATTAACTTCCAGAGAGTAAAGAAAAATCCTAAAGTAAAGTATTTTACTTTGGCTGAGGTAAGCAAAATTAGTGGCGGACCTGGTAATTACGAAGTTACAGTTAAGATTAAACCTCGCTTTGTGAACAACAATTGTACTGCTTGTAATAAGTGTGTGGAAGTTTGCCCTGTAGAAAGAGATTGTGAATTTGATTTTGGCTTGGGTAAGACTAAAGCCATTTACAAACCTCATACCATGGCTATGCCCATGCAGTATGTAATTGATTCTGAAGTATGTACAGGTACTTCTTGTGCTAAATGTGTAAGTGCCTGTGAATATAAAGCTATTGACTTGGAAGATAAGGAAAAAGAAGTAGTTTTAAATGTGGGCTCCATTGTGGTAGCTACTGGTTGGAAGCCTTATGATATTAAGAACCTTACTAATTTGGGCGCAGGTCAAATTAAAAATGCCATTTCCAATATGCAAATGGAAAGGTTGGCTGCTCCCAATGGTCCTACTGGGGGCAAGATTGTAAGGCCTTCTGATGGCAAGGAACCTCAAAGAATTGCCTTTGTTCAGTGTGCTGGTTCCAGAGACCAGAACCATTTAAATTACTGCTCTTATATCTGTTGTATGGCTTCTCTTAAACAATGTACCTATATTAGAGAGCAATATCCTGATGCGGAGATAGTGGTTTATTATATAGATCTTAGAGCTCCTGGCCGTTATGAAAAGTTTTTAAATAAAGTCCAGGCTGATGAAAAGATTAAGATGGTGAAGGGTAAAGTTGCCAAGTTAGAAGAAGACAGTGAAGGTAATGTAATTGTAACTGCTGAAGACATTATCGCTGGAGTGAAAAAAGAAGAAACCTACGACCTGGTGGTCTTGGCCACTGGTATGCAACCTTCTTTAGATGGAGTAGAATTCCCTGCAGATGTGGAGGTAAAGGAAGGTTTTGTCGTAGGTGGAGAAGATAAGGGAATTTTTGCCGCAGGTTGCGCCAAAATGCCATTAGATGTTATGACTTCTGCAGAAACAGCAACAGGTGCGGCTTTAAAAGCTATTCAAACTTTGGTCAGGAGGTAAGACATGGCAAAAAAATAGGAGTATATATCTGCACAAGTTGCGATATAGGTAACAGGTAGATATAGAGAAAGTAAAGGAATTTATTGATGATGAATGCGCTCCTGCTCTAATCAAAGAGCTTCCCTTTCTTTGTGGGCAGGAAGGTGTAGAAGCAATCAAAAAAGATATTGCAGAAGAAGAAATAAATGCAGTGTGTATAGCTGGTTGCTCTCCTAGAGTAAACTGGGATGTCTTTGATTTTGGCCCTGAGGTTCTGGTAGAAAGGGCTAATATTCGTGAGCTTGGAGTATGGAGCTTTAAAGAGCCTGAAGATTTGCCACCTATTGAAGAGACTGACTTGGAAGCAGACCATATCACCATGATGGTTCAGGACTACATCAAAATGGCTGTAATGAAACTGGAAAAAGCAGAAAAACCTGAACCTGAAATTCCAGAAATCAATAAAACTATCCTGGTTGTAGGTGGTGGTTTTACTGGTCTTTCTGCTGCTTTGGATGCTGCCAAGGCTGGTTATGATGTGGTGATTGTAGAAAAGGAAGATCGTTTGGGTGGCTTTGCTGCCAAAATGTATAAGAAGACTCCTTCTAAATATCCTTTTACCAGCACAGAAGAAAACGACATTGAAAAATTAATTGCCGAAGTAGAGCAAAATGATAAGATTAAGGTTTTGACTTCTGCTGCTATTCAAAAGATTGCTGGTGCTCCTGGAATTTATGAAGCCACAGTCAAAGTGGGTGAAGAAGAGCAAACCTTAAACATTGGTGCTGTGGTTTTGGCTACTGGTTGGAAGCCTTATGATGCTTCTAAACTTTCCCATTTGGGTTATGGTCAAATTAAAAATGTTGTGACCAATGTGGAGTTTGAGACCTTGGCCAAAGAAGGCTTAAAAAGACCTTCTGATGGTGCTCCTGTAAAAAGTGTTGCCTTTATCCAGTGTGCTGGGCAAAGAGACCCTGAGCACTTGCCTTATTGTTCTTCCATTTGTTGTATGGTTTCCCTAAAACAGGCCCAGTATGTGCGTGAACTGGATGAAAATGCAAAGGCCTTTATCTTTTATAAAGATATGCGCACCACTGGTATTATGGAAAATTATTATAAAGCCGCTCAAGACGATCCTGGTATCTTCTTGACCAAGGCAGAAGTTGAAGAAATATCCCAGGATGGCGATCAAGTAGTGGTAAAGGTAAAAGATACCCTCTTGGGCGAAGACCTGGAAGTAAAGGTAGATATGTTGGTCCTGGCTACAGGTATTGTGCTACTACTGCTGAAGAAGCCAAGCTGGAATTGGAGTGCAAGAGCCAGGCTAGTGAAGGAGAAGAGGAAAAGAAAGAAGAAAGTGAAACCTGCGAGAATCCTTTACTTGCCAAATTACAAGAAGCTTCCTGTCTTAAACTGCAATATAGACAGGGGCCAACCTTCCCTGATTTGATGCTTTTTGATGGTTTTGCTGATTCTAACTATATTTGCTTTCCTTATGAAACCAGAAGAACCGGTATTTATGCTGCTGGTTGCGTAAGGCAGCCCATGGGTATGGTTGCTGCCAAGGAAGATGCTACTGGTGCAGCTTTAAAGGCCATTCAGTGTATTGAGTCTGCCAATAGAGGTGTAGCTGTACATCCTCGTTCTGGGGATATGTCCTATCCCAAGTTTAACTTTGTACGTTGTACTCAGTGTAAGAGATGTACAGAGGAATGTCCTTTTGGTGCCTTGGATGACGATGAAAAGGGAACACCAAAACCCAATCCCACCAGATGCCGTCGTTGTGGTACCTGTATGGGTGCCTGTCCTGAAAGGGTTATCTCCTTTGATAACTATTCCATTACCATGGTTAATGATATGATTACTTCTATTCAGGTACCTGAGTATCCTGAAGATGGTGGATATAGAATTCTGGTTCTTTGCTGTGAAAACGATGCCTATCCAGCTTTGGATATGGCTGCCATGAGAGGCAAAAATGGTCTTCTTATGTGCGTTTTATCCCTGTACGTTGTCTTGGTTCTGTAAATACCCAGTGGATTGCAGAGGCCATGTCCAAGGGCATTGATGGTGTGCTTCTCTTGGGTTGTAAGTACGGTGAAGATTATCAATGCCACTTTGTAAAGGGTAGTGAACTCTGTAATCGTAGAATGGAAAACGTGGCTGAGACTTTAGCCAGATTACAGGTTGAAGCTGAAAGAGTTAAACAGGTCCAGGTATCTATTGATGAATACGATAAGGTACCTGAAATTATAGACCAGTTTGTGGAAGAAATAGAAGGTTTTGGTGCTAACCCATACAAGGGATTCTAGGGAGGGCTTATGGCTAGATTAGTAGTAGATCCGGATGTACAATTTATTAGAGACCTGCAAGCTGCAGGTGGTGAGTCCATTAAAAAATGTTATCAGTGCGCTACTTGTAGCGTAATCTGTCCACTTTCTCCTGAGGAAAACCCTTTTCCTCGTAAAGAAATGATTTGGGGACAGTGGGGATTAAAGGATAAATTGGTTAATGATATTGACATTTGGCTTTGCCATAACTGCGGTGAGTGTTCTGACCTTTGTCCTAGAGGAGCCAGTCCTGGAGATGTTTTAGCTGCTCTTAGGAATATGGCTTATCGTTCTTTGGCTAAGCCTGCCATTCTGGGTAAGTGGCTTAGCTCTGCTAAGTATTTACCCATTTTATTTGCTATTCCTGCTTTAATTTACCTAATTATTTGGGGATTTACCACCGGGCTTACCATTCCTGAGGGAGAGATTGTTTTTGGCAAGGTATTCCCTGGTGATTATACCATTGACCCTGTATTTGGCCTGGTAGCTGTTTTTGTGCTCTTTACCTTTGCCTCAGCCATTGGCAATCTTTTTAAGTCCTTTAAAGAGAGCGGTTACACTCCCAAGGAAGATGCTCCTGGCTTCTGGCAGGCCCTTTTGGATGTGGTTAAAGAAGAGATTATTACCCACTCCAAATTTCAAAAGTGTTCTTCCAATGCTGAAAGGTATAAAGGCCACTTGTTCCTGTTTTATGGTTTTGTGGCCCTTTTCATTGTTACCTCTATCGTAGCAGTTGGACACTGGGGTGGAAGGTTAATTGGCCATGAAATGCACACTCCCCTGGCCCTCTGGAATCCAGTAAAAATTTTGGCCAATGTGGGAGCTATCTTGCTTATTGCTGGTTTGGTCTTGATTACCAGAATGCGTTTAAATGCTGATCCTTCCAAGAGTGTAAGTTCTTACTATGACTGGTATCTTTTGGGTGTAATCTGGGCCATTGCCCTTACTGGACTTTTAAGTGAGATTTTACGTGTGGCCAATGTGGCTGCTCTGGCCTATCCCATGTACTACTTACACCTGATTTCTGTATTTATGCTCATTGCTTATCTTCCCTGGACCAAGCTTGCTCACTTGGTCTATCGTACCGTGGCTTTGGCCTATGCCCGTCAGGTCGGTCGCAAAGGCCTTGGCGAATAAGCTTCGTAAAAATTAAACTGTGTTTTTAAAAGCCCTACCATTTGGTAGGGCTTTTTTTGTTTTTTCTGAATAAAATTCTGATAATTTTGTTTTTAGGTGAAAAAACAAAAAATAATAAGAAGAAAATAAATAAAAAGTTGATTTGGACTTGAATTTTGAGTATGGCTGTCTGGAAAATAGAAATAGAAGGAGGGGTGTAGATGAGAAAAGTTTTGCTTAGTTTACTGGTTGGCTTGGGCCTGCTTTTTAGTTTTGGTCCTGCTTTTGGAAAAACTATTAAAATTGGTCTTCTTTGTCCTTTAACTGGCTCCTGGGCTAGTGAAGGGCAGGATATGGAAAAGATTGTTAAACTCCTGGCTGAAGAACTCAATGCCCAGGGTGGACTTTTGGGAAGTGAAGTGGAAGTGGTGGTAGAAGATGATGGTGGAGATCCCAGAACTGCTGCTTTGGCTGCTCAGAGGCTTTCTGCTCAGGATATTGTAGGAGTTATTGGTACCTATGGCTCCTCTGTAACTGAGGCTACCCAGCTATTTTTGATGAGGCCAAGATTATTCAGATTGCCAATGGTTCCACTGCCATTCGTTTAACTGAAAAGGGGTTAAAATACTTTTTTAGAACATCTCCTAGAGATGATGAACAGGGAAGAGTAGCTGCCAACTATCTTACTGGCAAAGGATTTAAGAGGATAGCTATTTTGCATGATAACACTACCTATGCCAAGGGTCTGGCTGATGAGACCAAGTCCTTGCTGGAAAAGAAGGGTGCCAACATTGTTTTTTATGATGCCTTAACTCCAGGAGAAAGGGATTATTCTGCTATTTTGACCAATCTTAAGGCTGCTAATCCTGATGTGGTTCTTTTTACTGGTTATTATCCCGAAGCTGGCTTGTTGCTCAGGCAGAAAAAGGAAATGGGCTGGAATGTTCCCTTTATAGGTGGTGATGCTACTAATAATCCTGATTTGGTAAAAATTGCTGGCAAGGATGCTGCTGAAGGCTTTATGTTTTTGAGTCCTCCTGTACCTCAAGACCTGGATAGTAAAGAAGCCAAAGACTTCTTGGCTGCTTATAAGAAAAATATGGCGATCTTCCTGGCTCTGTCTGGGCAGTGCTTTCTGGAGATGGTTTCTTGGCTTTGACCACTGCTATCAAGGCCACCAAGTCTACTGATTCTGATGTGCTTGCTGATTATCTTCACAACAAACTAAAAGATATGCCAGGACTTACTGGTAAGATTTCTTTTGATAGCAAGGGAGATAGAGTGGGTGACCTCTATCGTATTTATAAAGTGGATGCCAATGGCAACTTTGTTCTGCAATAGATAAGTTAAGTATCAAAAGGGCTGTTCTACCAGGACAGCCCTTTTTCTTGTAAATTTTATTCTGGAGAAAAAGTATGGAGTTATTCATTCAGCAACTTACCAATGGACTTGCTATCGGTGGAATATATGCCCTTATTGCTCTTGGTTATACCATGGTCTATGGCGTGATGAAGCTTATTAACTTTGCCCATGGAGATTTATTTTCTATTGGGGCTTATCTGGGCCTTACCTTACTTCTTTCCTTAGGGTTAGTGGACAAAATAGGTGTATTGGGCGGAATTTTACTACTTATGCTTATGGTCATGGGGCTGGTAGGTATTATTGGCATTATTTTAGAAAGAGTGGCCTATCGCCCCTTAAGAAAGGCCGACCGATTGGCTGCAGTAGTTTCAGCCCTGGGGGCATCTATCTTTTTTGCCAACAGTTTAATGCTTATTTATGGGGCAAAGTTTAGAGTCTATCCTCACAATATCCTGCCCAAAATGGCAGTGGATATTTTGGGAATGAAAATACCTTTAATCCGTATTTTGCTTTTACTGGCTTCCTTTATCCTGATGACTGCTTTATACCTCTTTGTGCAAAAGACCAAAACAGGTACAGCTATTAGAGCTGCAGCCATTGACCAGGGTGCAGCCAAGCTTATGGGTATAAATGTAAATAAAATTATTTCCATTGTATTTTTTATTGGTCCGGCTTTAGGCGGGGCTGCAGGGATTATGGTTGGACTTTATTATGGACAAATAAACTTTCTTATGGGATGGCTTTATGGATTAAAAGCCTTTATTGCTGCTGTTATTGGAGGAATTGGTAATATTCCTGGAGCTATGCTTGGTGGAATTATTTTAGGAGTAGTGGAGTCTTTAGGGGCTGCGTATGTTTCTTTTGCCTGGAAAGATGCTATAGCCTTTTTGGTTTTAATTATTATTTTAATTGTTCGTCCAACTGGAATATTGGGAGAAAGAGTTGCTGAAAAGGTGTAAGGATGTAGGTATGAACAGAAAAAGAATTATAAACATAATTATTATTTTAGTTTTAGCTTGTGCTCCCTTATTTTTAAATACCTATTGGTAGATGTATTAAATAATATTGGTATTTATGCCATTTTAGCTTTGAGTTTAAATTTTATTTTAGGGCATACAGGCCTGTTTCATATGGGGCATGCAGCTTTCTATGCCATTGGAGCCTATACCACAGCTATTTTAAATACCATGTATCATATTCCCATTATTTGGCTTATGCTTTAAGCGGGCTTTTGGCAGGTATTTTTGGCTATCTGGTGGCCAGGCCCATTATTCACTTGCGCGGTGATTATTTGCTTATTGTTACCATTGGTATTGTGGAAATTGTGCGCATTGCTCTGGTGAACAATATCTTTGGAATTACAGGTGGGTCCAATGGAATTTTTGGCATTTCCAGACCCAAGCTTTGGGGATTTGTCATCAGGCGTCCTCAGGACTTTTTTTATTACATCTGGATTTTTTTGGGGATTAGTGTGTATCTTTTTTATCGTTTAGAAAATTCCCGTTTTGGTCGAGCTTTAAATTATATTAAAGAAGATGATTTAGCTGCTGAAGGTAGTGGAGTTGATTCTTCTGGATATAAGTTAAAGGCCTTTATTATTGGCGCTATCTGGGCCGGATTTGTGGGTAATATTTATGCTTCTAAAATGACTATTATTTCTCCAGAATCCTTTTCCTTTTGGGAATCTGTGATTTTGTTTGTAATTGTTATTTTAGGAGGCTCTGGCAGTATGCGGGGAATTATCCTGGGTAGCTTTCTCATTATTGGCTTGCCAGAGCTTTTTAGGCAGTTTGCCAGTGCCAGGATGCTTATCTTTGGTGCAGCTATGGTAGTAATGATGATTTTTAGACCTCAAGGGATTATACCTCCTAAACCTAGAACCTATAATTTGGATTTTCTTAAGCTGGGAGAAGCAGGAAAATGAGTTTACTTGAGTTAAGAAACTTAACTAAAACCTTTGGTGGCTTAATGGCAGTAAATGAGGTAAGTTTTTCTGTAGATAAGGGTGCAGTGGTAGGGTTAATCGGTCCCAATGGAGCTGGAAAAACCACTGTATTTAACTTAATTACAGGCAATTATAAACCTGATAGTGGCGAAATTATTTTTGAAGGTGAAAATATTGTAGGTTTACCCACTCATAAAATTGTAAATTTAGGCATAGCCAGGACCTTTCAGACCATTCGTCTTTTTCAAAACCTTTCGGTATTGGAAAATGTCTTGGCTGGTTGCCATTGTAGAATGAAAGCTGGTATGCTGGCTTGCATGTTCAGGCCTAAATGGCAAAAAGAGGAAGAAAGGGAAGCTTTAAAAAAGGCCTGGGCTGAGCTTGAATTTGTAGGTTTAAGCAAGGAGCTAACAAATAAAGCCAAAAACCTTTCCTATGGAAATCAAAGACTTCTGGAAATAGCCAGAGCCCTGGCCACTTCGCCTAAGCTCATTATTTTAGATGAGCCAGCTGGGGGCATGAATGAGCAGGAGACCCAAGAACTGGTTGAATTAATAGGAGAAATAAAAAAGAGAGGAATAACTGTTTTGCTCATTGAACACGATATGAGTTTGGTTATGCGCATATGTGAGCATATTGTGGTCCTGGAACATGGAGCCAAAATTGCAGAAGGCACTCCAGAAGAAGTGAAGAATAATCCTTTGGTTATAGAAGCTTATTTAGGTGTGGATGAGGATTAGAAGATGCTTAGAATAGAAAATTTACATGTTAGTTATGGTAATGTGGAAGCTTTACATGGCATAAATCTAGAGGTAAAAGAAGGTGAAATTGTAACTCTTTTGGGAGCCAATGGAGCAGGAAAATCTACTACCTTAAACACTATTAGTGGACTGTTAAAGCCCACCAAGGGCACCATTTATTTTAAAGATGTTGAGATTAGCAAGTTAGAGGCTCATGAAATTGTGAGCTTGGGTATTGCTCAGGTTCCCGAAGGGCGGAGAGTATTTTCCACCCTGACTGTACAGGAAAATCTAAATTTGGGTGCCTTTACGGTACTGGATGAAAAGACCATTCAGAAGAATTTGGAGTGGATTTTTTCCCTTTTCCCCCGTTTAAAAGAAAGAAGAAAACAGTTGGCAGGCACTTTAAGTGGAGGAGAGCAGCAGATGTTAGCCATTGCCAGAGGCTTATGGCTAATCCGAAAATTTTGCTGTTAGATGAACCCAGTTTGGGCCTGGCTCCTATTTTGGTTAAATCCATTTTTGCTACCATCAAAGAAATCAATGAAAGCGGGGTAACAGTTCTGTTGGTAGAGCAAAATGCACGAGCTGCCTTAAAATTGGCCCATAGAGGTTATGTTATTGAAGTGGGCAATATTGTTCTGGCAGATAGTTCAGAAAATCTTTTAAGTAACCCTGAAGTACGCAAAGCCTATTTGGGTGGATAATTTTTTTTAGAGGTCAAATTCTTTTTTAACTTTAAAATTCCTGGAGAAGATTTTGACCTCTCTTTTTAAAGATGGTAGCCTTTCCTCTTAGCAGGAGGAGACAATGGGTCCTATTTTTTTATTTTCCCTTATTTTTATTTTTATTCTTTATTTTATTTTTTCTTTTAGTTTTACTGCTTTTTGGCCTGATTAAGATTGGTTTATTCGTTATTGCCTTTCATAAATTGGGGCTAACAGGACTGCAAACCTTTTTATTGCTTATAACCACCTTAATTGGAAGTGGTATCAATTTGCCCCTGTTCAGCAGGGAGATTTCTTTTGCTCCTTATGAGATGGAAGAAGATTTTTATTCTAAGTTTTTTAGACACGTCAGATATTATCGAGCTGATTTTTCTAAGCAAATAATCGCCTTAAATGTTGGTGGTGGACTTATTCCCATTTTTTTGTCCTTTTATTTTATTTCCCAGATTGGGGTTTCTTTAGAACTGGGGCTTTGCTTTTTGATTGTCTCCCTGGCCTGCTATAAACTGGCCCGTCCCATTCCAGGAGTTGGCATAGGTATTCCTTTTTTGGCTCCTCCTTTAATTACTGTCCTGGCTACCTGGATTTTGGCACCTGCAGATATTGCCCCTCAAGTTGCCTATATTTCCGGTACCCTGGGCACATTGGTGGGAGCAGATATTTTGCATCTTTTAAATCCTTCTGAGCAGAATAAACTGGTAAGTCCAATACTTTCCATTGGTGGAGCAGGCACTTTTGATGGCATATTTTTGTGTGGAATTATTGCCGTACTTTTAGCTTAAAAAAGGTGAATTATGGAGATAAAATACTCAAGTTTGGAGCAAGTTATTCCTCAGGGAAAAGCTTTTTTAGTGCCTTTAAAAAATTTTTTTCTTGCAGATGGAAGTGTTTTGGAGCCTGATTTTTTGAAAGCTGGGGGGTATTTGCAAGCTGAAAAAAATAAATTTTTCTTACAGGATAAACTCTTAGTGGGCAGTAATTTTTATCTTTTGTTTACAGAATTTGTAGAAAAGGAGTCTTTTTTCTGGAGAAAAGAGGCCTATTCTCTGGCTGTAATCACCTTGAGTGACAAGGGATATTCAGGCAAAAGAGAAGATGAAAGTGGGCCTTTAGTGCTTAGTTTGCTGCAAAATAAAATGGATTTTTCCTGGACCAGAAGATATGTTCTTCCTGATTCTAGGGAAAGTCTTAGCTATTTACTTGCTCATCTTATTTATTTTTTAAAGGTAGATGTAATTGTTACTTCCGGAGGAACAGGGGTATATCCTAGAGATATTACTCCGGAGATTTGTCTTAAATTTGTGGACAAAAGACTTTCTGGATTTGAACAGGCGATGTTAATCAGTTCTCTTCAAAAAACACCCCATGCTATGATTTCTAGAGCTGTATGTGGACTGGCTGGGGAAAGTTTACTTATAAATTTGCCTGGAAGCATAAAGGCCGTAAAAGAAAATTTGGAAGCCATTTTACCGGCATTACCTCATACTCTTAAAAAATTTCATGGTGATCCAGAAGAGTGTGGAAAAAGACCTTGAGTAATTGTTCTCTCAGAAAAATTTTTGAGAGATTTTTACCGTTCGTTTTTCCCTTTTTCGTCTAGCCCTTATCTTAATTATCTTTGTGCTTTTAGAGGCTGTCTGGTTGGGTATAATCCCTCAGATAAATTATTTTATTGAAAATCAATATTTATACATTATCTTTTTTGTCTGCGGATTTGGGTTGAATTTAATCTATTTACTTACCTGGAATAAATTTAAATCTGCTTACTACTTTGTTTACCTGCAATTTATATCTGATATTTTTCTGGCCTTTTATATCATATTTCTAACAGGTGGCTTAAAAAGCAGTTTATTTTTCTTAATCCTGGTAACCATTTTTTTATATGGGAAAATTTTAGGCTTAAGGACAAGTATTTATTTTAGTGCCCTTTGTGTTTTGATTTATCTTATTGTGGGTATTATTCAATTTAAGTATCCATTTATCTGGCAAGAAAATAGCTTTAGCCTATCTAACTTCTTTTTTTATTTTTATTTTAAATTTTCTTAGTCTTTTTTTGATAAATTTACTTGTTTATTTTTCTGAAAGCAGAGAAAAAAGCCTTTTTAATGAGTTAATTAGTCAAGAAATAGCTTTAAGTAGGGCTGAAGCTCTAAAAAAGAGCATTTTTGATTTAATGGAGTCTATGGTTTTTGTGTTAGAGCCAGAAAAAAATATTATCATATCTTTAAATCAGAAAGCTCTTTCTTTTTTAGGTTTAAAACATCTATCTTTGGCTTTAGGCAGAAGTATTTCGTACTATAATAAAGAACTAAGTAATATTATAGAGACAAATAAAAAAGACAAAAAAAGTTTTAATTTTAAATTGGGAGAAAGGTCTTTTTTAGGTAAAATATCATATCTAGAAGTTGAAAATAGCTATCTAGTTATCTTACATGAAACCACAGAGTTAGAAAAGTTACAAGAAAAGATTTTTCAAATGGAAAAATTGGCCAGTTTAGGTGAACTTGCTGCTGGAGTAGCTCATGAGATTAAAAATCCTCTGGCTGGAATAAAGGCCAGTTTGCAGCTTTTGCAAGAAGAGGAAGACAAGGAATTACAAACCAAACTATTTACCATTGTGTTAAGAGAAGTAGATAGGCTGGATAGACTGGTGAAGAACTTTTTATCTTTTGCCAAACCCAGGGAAGGAGATAAAGAGTGGGTGAATATAGCCTCTCTTGTCAAAGAACTTATTATCCTGGCCCCTCTGGAACCAGGTAAAATTAAGTTACAGTTAGATCTGGATAGTTCCCTGGAAGTATTTTGGAATAGGGAGCATTTAAAACAGGTTTTACTTAATCTTTTGCTTAATGCCAAGGAAGCTGCTTTAGAAGGAAAAAAAGAAATTTTTATTGGTTTGGAAAGAAAAGAGGAGACGTGGTCTTTGGTCATTGCAGATAAAGGAAAGGGAATTAAAAAAGAGGAAATAAAAAAAGTTTTTGACCCCTTTTTAGCACTAAAAAACAGGGAACTGGCCTGGGACTATCCATTGCCCTTAGGCTTTGTCATTTAAATGAAAGTAGTTTAGAGATTGAATCTGAGGAAGGAAAGGGGACAAAAGTGAGTTTAATTTTAGGGAAGGTAAAACATGGATAGATTTATTGCAGATTTACATATTCATTCACCTTTTTCTAGAGCTACAAGTAAAAAACTTTTGCCAAGAAATTTGGCTGCCTGGGCAGAAATAAAGGGTTTGGATGTAGTTGCTACTGGAGATTTTACTCATCCTAAGTGGCTTGAAATATTAGAAGAAGAACTGGTGGAAGTAGAAGAAGGACTGTTTGAGCTGAAAAATAAACAGGGCCTGGCCAAAGAAATTCCTGGATTTTTTGGGGAGTTAAAAGGCAAGGTAAGATTTATTTTAAGTGCAGAGATTAGTTCTATTTACAAAAAAAGGGGAAAAGTTAGGAAGATTCACAACCTGGTTTATGTGCCTTCCCTGGACAAAGCTAAGGAATTGAATCGCAAACTGGCAGAAATTGGCAATTTGCACTCTGATGGCAGGCCCATTTTAGGCCTGGATGCCAAAGACTTATTGGATATGGTCTTGGAGCTGGATAGCAAGGCCTTTTTGGTTCCTGCCCATATCTGGACGCCTGGTTTTCTCTTTTTGGTTCCAAATCAGGTTTTGACTCCATAGAGGAGTGTTTTGAAGATTTGAGTAAATATATTTTTGCCCTGGAGACAGGGCTTTCTTCTGATCCAGAGATGAACTGGCTTTTAAGTAAGCTGGATAGATTTTTTTTGGTTTCCAATTCAGATGCCCATTCTGGAGAGAATTTAGCCAGAGAAGCCAATATTTTTCAGGGAGAAGTAAGTTATACAGGGATTTATTATGCCCTAAGAGGTGAAGGGCTTAGTCATAAATTTTTAGGCACCTTGGAGTTTTATCCAGAAGAAGGCAAGTATCATTTAGATGGTCATAGAAAGTGCAAGGTAGTTTTGACTCCCCAGGAGACTTTGAGTCGGGGAGGTATTTGTCCGGTTTGTGGTCAGAAACTTACTGTTGGCGTACTGCATAGGGTCCTGGCTTTAGCTGATCGCAAAACCCCTCAAAAACCCAAGCACCATCCAGATTATACCTCACTTATTCCCTTAAAAGAAATTTTGAGTGAGTTTTTGGGTGTAGGGCCTAAAAGTAAGAAAGTTAATACCTTATATGTGGAGTTAATAGAAAAATTTGGTTCAGAACTGGATATCCTTTTAAATGTTCCCTTAGAAGACTTAAAACAAAAACATAGTTTACTGGGAGAAGCTGTTGCCAGGATGAGGAGAAGGGAAGTTTTGCGTCAACCTGGATTTGATGGCGAATATGGGAAAATATCCCTTTTTACTCCTAAAGAATTACAGGAAATCTTGCAGGGGAAAAGTCTGTTTGTCCTGGGGCAGGAAAGCAAGAAGACAGACGCAGTAAAGGAACTAGAGCTTATTGCAGAAGAAAAGCAAGAAAGTTTTCACTATAATGAAGAACAGGAAAGGGCCATTGGAGCTAAAGGGCCTTTGTTGGTCATAGCTGGGCCTGGCACTGGTAAAACTCAGACCTTATTGGGCAGGGTAAAAAAACTTCTGGAAGAAGGAATAAATCCCAGACACATTTTGATTTTAACCTTTACCAGAAAGGCCGCACAGGAGATAAGAGAGAGATTACTGGAGAATTTGCAGGAAAAGGTTTTGCCAGTGGCAGACACCTTGCACGCCCTGGCTTATGAGTACTGGCAAAAGGTACACAAGGAAAAGCCTCTTATTTTGGAAGAGGAAGAAGCCAAAAAGGTTTTTGCCCGGGCCAATCCCAAGCTTAGCTCCCAGGAGCTTAAGGAAAAGTGGGCAGAGTTTTGTTTAAAACGAGAAAGGCGAGAAGAGTGTAGCTGGAAGGAGAAAATTACTTTAATTTAAAAAAAGACTTAAATTTAGTAGATTATGCAGATCTTTTGGAGTTTTGGCTGCATGAATTGGAAGTGGGTAATTTTTTAAGGCCCTATACGCACCTTTTGGTGGATGAAGTACAGGACCTTTCGCCTTTACAATTGGACTTAATTGTAAAACTTGCTCCAGAAAAAGGAGAGGGTTTTTTTGCCATAGGTGATCCCAGGCAGGCGATTTATGGTTTTAGAGGGGCAGTTACAGAGGTGGAAAGTTATTTAAAGCAATACTGGCCTGAACTGGAAGTCATTTTCCTACATTCCAATTACCGTTCTGGCCAAAAGATTCTGGATTTAGCTGGAGGCCTTTTTTCTGGAACTAACTTAAAGGCCAGAAAAAGAATTGAGGCAGAGGTTTGTTTATTAAAAGCACCTTCTGATAATTATGAGGCCTTTTGGATTGCCAATAAAGTTAAAGACCTTCTGGGAGGAAGTGCCCATTTTGAAGCAGATAATAAGCCTACCCAATATTCTCCTGGAGATATTGCTATTTTAGTACGTTTCAGGGCTTTGGTAAAACCCTTTGTCCAGGCTTTGAAAAATAAAGGCATTCCAGTAGCCTCACCAGAAGAGGAAGCTTTTTTTAAGGAGCCCAGAATAGAGCTTATTTTAAAAGAAGTGGAAAAGGTCCTGGGGTTTAATGTGGAAAAGCCTTCTTTATTCCCGGAAAGTGTACTGGCAGCAGGCCCCAGAGGAATTAAAAACTTTTTAAAGGACATACCTCCTTTTGACCCTTTATTCTGGGAAAGTAATTATTTTAAACAGTTAGAAAAACTCTATGCGCAGGAAAATGGCTGGTTAAGTTTGATTAATTTTATTCGTCTGGAAAGTGAGCTTGACCTGGTAAGGGAAAAGAGCCAGAGGGTACGGGTGATGACCTTGCATGCCAGCAAAGGACTGGAGTTTGAGGTGGTATTTTTGCCTTGTCTGGAAGATGGACTGTTACCTTTTATTGGAGTGGATAAGTTGGTAGGGGCAGAAAAGGAAGGTAGCTTTGATTTGGAAGAAGAAAAAAGACTTTTTTATGTGGGACTCACCAGGGCCAAAAGTCATCTTTTTTTAAGCTTTGCTCAAAGTAGAAAACTTTATGGCAAGCGCTTAAACCTGCCACCTTCCAGGTTTTTAGATCTCTTAGACTCTAGCCTGTTTGAGCTCAAAGAACCCAGGAAAAAAACTTCTTTAAAAGAAAAACAACATCTTCTTTTCTCCTAAAAAATGAAAAAATTTATTTTAAGTGCTCCTTCCTATGTTTTATTTGCTTCTATCAAGGAAAACTGCCTATTTTTAAAAAACTTTGTCTCTGATGTTTATCTGGCTCTTTTTGAGTTGCACTCCTGCTTAAATTATACAGAAGAAGATTTACCTCCAGATTTAGCTGAGATAGGTTTAACCTATCATGTTCACCTGCCTTTGGACTTAAATTGGGAGCAGGCAGATACTACCAGTAAGGAACTTTTAAAGCTGGTGCAAAAAGTGAATTTTTTGCAACCCAGGTGTTTTGTCCTGCATCCGCCTCCTTTGGCCAGGGATTTAAAACTTTTTGTTTTAAGCTGGTTAGAAGCAGGGTACCTGGCTTCGAGTTTGTGCCTAGAAAATATTCAGGGAAGAAATCTTGAAGATTATTGGCAGGTTATAGAAGAGTTTGACTTATCCATCTGTCTGGATATAGGCCACTTACTTGCTTACAAGCAGCACAATATTTTGGCTTTGCCTGGATTTTGGCCTAGGGTCAAGGTGGTGCATCTTTATGGTCAAGAAAAGGCAGGAAAACACACTTCCTTAGAAGACTTGCCTGCATCTGGTTGGCAAATCCTGCAAGAGGTATTTTTTCGTCTGGAAAATAAAATTCTGGTTCTGGAGCTGTTTAACAGGCAAGATTTTTTGTCTTCTTATCAGTTGCTTCTGGACAAAAAAGAGGATTTAGGAGTTTGTTTTGTTTAGTTTGGTTTTGGGCGGAGCAAAGTCTGGCAAAAGTAATTTTGCTTTAAAGCTTTTTAATAATCTTCAGGGTGAAGGTGCTTTGGTGGTTACAGGTAAAGGTCTGGATTTTGCTTTTAAAAAACAGATTTTGGACCATCGTTTAGAGCGTAATCCTGAAATAAAGGTCTTTGAAGTGGAGAAAAATTTGGCCGGGACTTTAAAATCTTTACCTGCTTCTTTGGATAAGATTTTAATCGAGGGACTTGATTTTTGGTTTTTTTCTTTGTCTAAAGAAGAAAGAGAAGAATATCTAGAAGCTTTTTGGGAAAGTTTGGCTTCCTTAAAGCAGGAAGTTATTTTAGTCAGCAGTGAAGTAGGACTTGGGCTTTTACCAGGCAAATTAACCTGGGAGGTAAGAGGATTGGGAGAATTCAATCAGAAACTTGCCAGACTGTGTGCAAAAGTATATCTGGTAGTAGCTGGTTGTGCTCTCAAAATTAAGGATCAAGAAGATGGCTTATTTTAAGAATCTGACGGATAAAATCCCCTCGCTTTTGTCGCTTCTGGATAAAAGTGAACGCTGGCTTATTTTGGTCAATGCAGACCCAGATGCCCTGGCTTCAGCCATGGCCTTAAAAAGGATTTTGGCCCACAGGGTATTAGAGGTAGCTATTGGACATGTCAATGAAATTAGCAGGCCAGATAATCTGGCTATGGTTAAGCTTTTGCGTATTCCTACCCAAAAGGCTACTTCCAACTTAATAGTTCAATTTGATAAATTTGCCCTGGTGGACTCCCAGCCCCACCATCATCCAGACTTTGCCCAACTCAACTTTTCCATTGTAATTGACCATCATCCTTTACTTAAAGAACATCCAGTAGAAGCTGAGTTTGTGGATGTTCGTCCTGAATATGGAGCCAATTCTACTATTTTGACTGAATATTTGTACAATTTAAAAATAAGGCCTGGCAAGTTGCTGGCTACAGCCCTGGCCTATGGAATAAAAACAGATACCCAGAGTTTTGAAAGGCCCTTTGTGGATACGGATATCAAGGCCTTTAAGTACCTTACCAAGTTTTACAACCCCTTGCTTTTACAAAAGATTATTCGTTCTGAATTTCATAAAAGCTGGCTAAAATATTTTTCCCAGGCCTTAAAAAAAGTGAAAATTTTGGGAAATGGTCTGGCAGTTTTTTTAGGTAGTGTGGAATCTCCTGATGTCCTGGTTATTCTGGCAGACTTTTTTTGCAGGTGCATAATATTTCCTGGGATATGTGGGTGGACTTTATGATGATAAACTAGTTGGTTATTTTAGAGGTGATGGCCTGAGAAGAGATATGGGCAAGTTTGCGCGCAAGCTTTTTGCTGATTTTGGTCCTGCTGGTGGGCATAGAACCATGGCCAGAGCAGAGATTCCAGTAGAGAAACTGGGGGGAATACATCCTCAACAATTTATGTGGCAGCGTTTTTATCATGTGCGCAAACGCTCTACCTGTGCTCCTAAGCAGGAGAAAAAATAGAAAATGCTTAAAAAAAAATTTGCCTGGGAAGGAAATCCACTTTTTTTAGTGGATGGAAGTTCTTATATTTACCGGGCTTTTTATGCCTATCGTAATCTTACTCGCTCAGATGGTTTTCCTACCAATGTAATTTACATTGTCCTGCGTTTAATTCTAAAAATTTTAAAGGAAGAAAAGCCGCGCTATCTAGGCTTTTTTGTTGATGGACCTAAGCCTACCTTCAGAAAAGAGATCTGGGCAGAATACAAAGCCAACAGGCTGAAAATGCCTGAAGATCTGGCCAAACAGATTCCTTCGCTTTTACAGGGGCTTAAACTGTTAGGAGTTTACTCCCTAATCACAGAGGTATAGAGGCTGATGACTGTATTGCCAGTTTAACTGCGAGGTTTAAGGATGAATTTCCTATAGTTATTGTGGGCAGTGATAAGGATTTAAATCAACTTTTAAGTCCAGGAGTGTTTATTTGGGACCCAGGAGGAAAAGAAGAAAAATTCTTTTCAGTGGAAGATTTTGTTCAAAAGTGGCACTTTGCCCCCCGGAGCTGGCCTGATTTTCAGGCCTGGTAGGAGATAGTAGTGATAATATTCCAGGGGTGCCTGGCATTGGACCTAAAACAGCTCAAAACATATTAAAGCAATTTGCAACCCTGGAAGAGCTGGAGCAAAACTTAGATAAGCTAAAGGGTAAGGCCAGGAAGGTTATTGAAGAGTGCTTTCCCAAGGTGTATCAGTACCGGGAACTTACTCGCCTGCGTCAAGATTGTTGCCAGGAAATAGACCTGAAGACCTTAACCCTGGGAGAGCCAGATTGGCCTGCGTTTAAAAATTTTTGTAAGGAGTATGAGTTTTTTCCCTGTTAAGGGAAATCGAGGAACTGGATAGTAGCAAAAAGAGGGTAGAAAAAGGTAAAGCTCCTAATTTACCTTTTTTTGAACTAGAAAAAAAGGCCTCCACTAAAGTATCAAGGCCTCAACTTCAAGAAAAACAGCTTAAAAATTTAGAACAGATTTGTGCCATCTGGAAAGAAGGAGAAAAGTTTTTTATTGGCGATGGTAAATTAGAACTGGAAATAGATGAAAAACTTTCTGGAGAATTTTTGGACACCAGAAAGGAAATTTACCTTTCTTCTTTAAAGGACTTTTATTCTCAGTACTCTTTTCCCTGGACCCGGGAAAACTGTTTTGACCTCAGTCTGGCAGCCTATCTTTTGGACCCAGAGCAAAGGGATTATTCTTTATCTACTTTACTTCAGGGAATAGCTAGGGAAGTTGAGCATCTAGTAAGCCCTGGAGAGCCTTTGTCCAGAAGTATTTTATCCCTGGGAAAACATCTCAGGGCTAAATTACAGGCGGCTAATCTGGAAGAACTTTTATTAAAACTGGAGCAACCCCTTAGTGTGGTGCTGGTGAATATGGAAAAAAGGGGTATTTTACTGGATTTAGAGAAATTTAAACTTTTTTTAAAAGAAGTAAAAAAGGAGTTAAAGGACTTAACTCAGGAAATTTATAAGTTGGCAGGCAAGGAGTTTAATATTCGCTCCAGTCAGCAACTGGCGCAGATCCTTTTTGAAGAATTAAAATTAAAGAGTCGCAAAAAAACTCCTACTGGGCAGTTTTCCACTGCAGAAAGTGCCTTAGAAAGTTTACGTAATCAGCACCCCATTGTGGAGCTTATTTTGCGTTATAGAAGCCTAGAAAAGTTGCGCTCTACCTATTTGGAGCCTTTACCCAAAAAAGTGGATTCTAAAAATAGATTGCACACCACCTTTAATCAACTGGCTACTGCCACAGGAAGGCTTTCCAGTAGTAATCCCAATTTGCAAAATATTCCCATTAAAGGTGAGTATGGGCCTAGAATGAGGGCCTGTTTTGTGGCTCCAGAAAATAAGTTTTTATTATCTGCTGATTATTCGCAAATAGAACTTAGAATTTTAGCTCACTTTTCCCAGGACCCCTACCTGGTTCAGGCCTTTAAAGAAGGACAGGACATTCACACAGCCACGGCCTGTTTGATTTTGGAGAAAAAACCTCAAGAAATAAGTGCTGATGATAGAAGAAAGGCCAAAACCATTAACTTTGGCTTACTTTATGGCATGGGGCCTTAAAATTGAGTAGGGAGTTAAATATCTCTTTAAAAGAAGCCAAAAGTTTTATTGAACTTTATTTTAAAAAATTTGCAGGCGTAAAAAGATTTTACGAGCAGGTAGAAACCCAGGCCATGGAAAAGGGGTTTGTCACTACTATTTTGGGTAGGCGCCGTTTTTTGCCCCATATCTTTTCCAGGAACGAACAGATGGTAGCTCAGGCCAAAAGAATGGCTATAAATACAGTGGTTCAGGGTTCTGCTGCAGATGTGATTAAAAAGGCCATGCTTTTGGTTGAAGAAGATGAGGTGTTAAAAGAAATTGAAGCCAGGCAGATTTTGCAGGTTCATGACGAACTGGTGTTGGAAGTGCCCAGGCCCAAGATTGAACTGGCTGTGCAGAGAATAAAGGAAATCATGGAAGGCGTGTATGCGTTTGCTGTGCCTTTGGTGGTAGATGTGGGCTTTGGTCATAATTGGGGAGAAGCTCACAGTTAAATAGAAAAGGGGAGAAAATAGATGCACAAAGCAAGAATGTTGACTCCAGGACCTACACCATTACCTGAAGAAGTCAGGCTTACAGCTGCCAGAGAACTTATTCATCATCGTAAAGAGGAATTCAAGCATATTTTTGCCCGCGTCAGAGCAGGCTTAAAGTATCTCTTTGGCACTAAAGAGGAAGTGCTTATTCTCACTTCCTCAGGTACAGGAGCCATGGTAGCTGCAGTAGAAAATATCTTTTCTCCTGGAGAAAAGGTGCTGGTGGTTGAAGGCGGCAAGTTTGGCCAAAGGTTCAGGGAAATTGCCTTAAATTGGGGCTTAGAAGTGGTTTCCCTGCCTGTAAAATGGGGTAGGGCTGTAGAGATAAGTCAGATTGAGGAAAAGTTTAAAGAACATCCAGAGATTAAAGGCATTTTAGTTCAGGCTTCAGAAACTTCTACAGGCGTTATGCATCCAGTACAAGAGATTGCCTCTTTTTGCCAGAAAAAAGGCATTTTGTGCGTGGTGGATGGCATTTCTGCCGTGGGTATTTCCCCCTGTCCCATGGATGAGTGGGGAATAGATTGCTTGCTAACTGGTTCGCAAAAGGGGTTAATGTTGCCACCTGGCCTTGCTTTTGTAGCCTTAAGTGGCAGAGCCTGGGAAAAGGTAAAAAGTAATTGTAAAAGGCCTTTTTACTTTGATTTAATAAAGGAAAAAAAGAAGGTGGTACAAAACCAGACTGCTTATACTCCAGCTATAAGCCTTATTCTAGGTCTGGAAGCGAGCCTAAAATATTTTACAGAAAAGGGATTAAAGGAAATTTATTTAAAACAAAGAGCTCTTACGGAAATGGTCAGGGCTGGGGTAGAGCTTATAGGACTTGAACTTCTGGTTAAGGAACATTACACTTGGGGACTTACCTCTGTGCTTTTGCCTAAAGCCGTATCTGCAAGCAAGGTTCTAAAATATATGAAGGATAATTTTGGTTATACCTTAGCTGGTGGACAGGATCAGTTAAAAGATAGAATAATTCGTATAGGACATATGGGTTATGTGGATTATGTAGACTTGCTTGGAGTTTTATTTGCGCTTAAGGAAAGTTATGTTGCTTGTGGTGGCTTTAGTGGAGCTAGAAATTATCTGGAAGAGTCTTTAAAGGTCTACTTTAAGACTTTATCTGCAGGAGGGTGTTAAGATGTCCGAAAAAAAAGAAGAAAAGATTATTGTTAACGATCGTCGTGTAAAACTGGACGAGGAAGAATTAAAAGAAGAAAAGTCTTCTGAAAGTGAAGCCCGCAAGCTTGCTCAGAAAAAGATAGCGCATGATTATGCCAAAGTAAGTGCCAAAGAAGAGGTAAATCTGCCCAAACTGGACTTTGCCACCTTTGTAATTTCCCTTAGCTCTTCAGCTTTGGTGCATTTAGGGGAGATAGCTAATCCAGAAACCAACACCACTGAAGTAAACTTAGCTCTGGCCAAACAGACTATAGATTTATTGGGACTTTTAGAAGAAAAGACCAGAGGCAATTTAAGTGCGCAAGAGGAAAAACTTTTAAAAGATGTTTTATTTGACCTTAGAATGAAGTATATTCAAAAGGCATAAACTGGTTGAGGTTTATACTATGCAAAAAACCAAGGTGGGTATCATTGGCGTAAGCGGTTATACAGGAATAGAGCTATTGCGCTTACTGGAAAATCATGCGGGTTTGAACTGGTGGAAGTTACTTCCAGAAAACTTGCAGGAAAAGCCGTGCAAGAGGTTTTTCCTTTTGTGAGTAAGTATGCAGAATTGATGATTACAGATTTAGAGCAGAGCAATTTAGAGGCAGAGCTTTATTTCCTGGCTCTACCTCACGGTACAGCCATGCAGGTGGCCAAAAAATTGTTGGAGCAAGGCAAAAAAGTAGTGGACCTTAGTGCAGACTTTAGATTGCAGGATGTAAAGGTTTATGAACAGTGGTACCAGGTAAAACACTTAGCTCAGGAATATCTGGATAAAGCTGTTTATGGCTTGCCAGAAATTTATGCTGAGGAGATAAAAAAGGCTTCCTTAATAGCCAATCCTGGTTGTTATCCCACTTCAGTTATCTTGGGCTTGTATCCAGCCTTAAAATATGATTTAATTGAGCCTGAAAACCTTATTATAGACTCCAAGTCAGGCACCACTGGAGCAGGGCGCTCGCCCAAAGAAGCTACTTTGTTTTGTGAGGTTTATGACAATTTTTATGCTTACAATCTGGCCAGGCATCGCCATACTCCAGAAATTGAGCAAGAATTAAGCAAGGCTTGCGCAAAAGAGGTTAAAGTTTGTTTTTCTACTCATCTTTTGCCCTTAAATAGAGGTATTTTAAGCACCATTTATGCGGACTTAAAGGTAGACTTACAAAGGGTTTTTGAGGTTTATAAAGATTTTTACGGGTCTAAAAAGTGGGTCAAAGTGCTTCCTTTAGGAACATTGCCCCAGGTTAGGTGGGTAAGGGGCACTTTTAGTTGTTTTATTGGTTTAGTGGAAGATAAAAGAACGGGAAAGCTAATTGTGGTTTCAGCCATAGATAACTTATGTAGAGGAGCCTCAGGTCAGGCTCTGGCCAATGCCAATTTGTTGTGTGGTTATCCTCTGGAAATGGGATTAATAAGTACAGCTTTGGTCCCTTAAACTGAGGCAAGATAGATGAGTTTAGAAGAAATATTTATTGCCAGGCAACCTATTTTTAACCGCAAGGAAAAGCTTTGGGGTTATGAACTGTTATTTCGTTCAGGTAAAAAATTAAATCAGGCTGGTGCAATAGATGATGAAGTTGCTACAGGCCAGGTGCTTGTAGATGGTTTTAAGCTGGCCTTTAAAGAGGGCATGAATTTAAAATATTTAATTAATTTTTCAGAAAAATCTCTTTTAGAAGAGCACTATAATTTGCTTCCTTCTCAGCATGTGGTTTTAGAGATTTTGGAACGAGTAAATCCCACTCCCAAGCTGGTAGATTGTTGTAAAAAGATAAAAAAGCAGGGCTATGTGCTGGCTGTGGATGATTATGTGGGGCAGGAAGAATTTAAGAATTTAATTGCTATTGCAGATATAGTAAAGGTAGATATTTTAGAGCTTTATGAGTGGGAACTGGAAGAAATAGTTACCAACCTTAAAAAGTATAAAGTAAAACTTTTGGCAGAAAAGGTTGAAACCAGAGAAAAGTTTCTAACCTGTTTGGAGTTGGGATTTGACTATTTTCAGGGCTTTTTCTTTAGCAAGCCAGAAATCCTGGAAGGCAAAAAATTAAGCTCTAGTGAAGTCAGCAAGTTAAAAATTTTAAAGGAAATTAGTAAGCCTGAAATAAGTTTTAAGGGGCTTAGTGAAATTATCAAACAGGATATTAATTTAACTTACCGCTTAATTAAATATATTAATTCACCTTATTTTGGTTTTAAAGAAAAGATATCTTCTCTGCAAAGGGCTTTGACCTGTTTGGGAGAGAAGAAAATAAAACAATGGCTAAGAGTTGTTTTGCTGGCTGACTTAAGTACAGAAGATAGGGGAAAGGAAGTAGTTTTTTTATCTGCCTTTAGGGGCAGGTTTTTGCAGCTTTTGGCTGAAAAGGTTTTTGGAGAAGAGTCAGGGGAGAAGTTTTTTCTTTTAGGACTCCTTTCTTATCTGGATGTATTGTTGCAAAAAAGTCTATCTGAAATAGTGGAAGAATTGTTCCTGGATGAAGACATTAAAAAAGGTTTGTTGGACCCAGAACATCCCTATCATCAATGGCTGGTTTTAGCCTCTTACCTGGAAAAGGGAGAGTGGAGAAAAGTAGGTAAACAACTTGCTTTTCTGAAAATAGATCCAACCTATGCCAGTGAATGTTTAAATGCAGCTTATCTTTGGGTAAATAACTTACTAAAATCTGAGTAGTAGTTTTTAAGAAAGTAAGTAAATCCACAAGCAGTTAGTCCCTGCTACTTCTGGTTATATTTTCTTTTGGAAGTTAGATTATTAGAAGGTAAAACAAGAGTCTTTGAAATAAGGTTTCAGGGGAGATTTCCCCTGAAACCTTTTAAACTTCAAAGAGCATTTCCAGATCTTCTCTAGTTAAGCTTTGAATGGCGCTTTGACCAGGAATAATGGCTTCAGCTACTCCTTTCTTTTGCTGTTGCAGGGTTAAGATTTTTTCTTCTACAGTGTTTTGACAGATCATTTTATAGGCAAAAACCTGTTTGGTCTGGCCAATACGGTGGGTACGGTCAGTGGCCTGATTTTCCACAGCCGGGTTCCACCAGGGGTCATAGTGGATGACATAATCAGCAGCAGTCAAGTTTAGCCCTGTACCTCCAGCTTTAAGAGATATTAAAAAGATGGGGATATTGGGATCATTGTTAAATCTGTCCACCTGTTCAAATCTATCTTTGCTGGAGCCATCCAGATAAGCAAAGGGGATTTTGTTCATGGAAAGCCAGGAGCGAATAATGTGCAGCATCTGCACAAATTGAGAAAAGACCAGTACTTTGTGGCCATCTTCAATGATGGTGGTGACCAGTTCTTTAAAGGCCTCAAATTTGCCAGAAGGCAGGTTGGTTTGCACTCCAGGCATATCCAGCTTTAACAGTCGAGGGTGGCAGCAGATTTGTCTTAGTTTTAGCAGGGCATCCAAAATGGACATTTGAGAGCCAGCAATACCTTTTTCTTCCACTCTTTGTAGGACCTGTTCTTTGAGTTTTTTGGCCAAAGAAGCGTAGAGTTCCATTTGTTCGTCCAGCAGGGCAGTGTAGTAAACATTTTCCACCTTGGGTGGCAGGTCTTTGGCCACCTGGTCTTTGGTTCTGCGCAAGATAAAGGGTTTTACTCTGTTTTTTAAATAGTTAAGGGCCTCTTCATCCCCGTCTTTAATGGGTTTGATAAATCCCTTGTGAAAGGCGTGTTGGGAGCCCAGAAAGCCTGGCATGAGAAACTCAAAGAGAGACCAGAGTTCCAGCAAGTTGTTTTCAATGGGAGTTCCAGAAAGACACAATCTAAAACGGGAGTTTAACTTGCGTACGGCTTTGGCAGTAATGGTATTGGGGTTTTTAATGTTTTGGGCTTCATCTAAGATAACGCTTGCGTATTCATAGGGCAATAAAAATTCCAAATCTCTTCTAAGTAAGGCATAGGTAGTTAGGACCAGCTCTGCTTCTTTGATTTGAGGGAAAATATGTTCTCTTTTGGCCCCGTAAATTACCAATCTTTTCATGGTGGGGACAAATTTTTCTGCTTCTCTTTCCCAGTTGGGCAAAACAGAGGTGGGTACCACAATAAGATGCGGACCAGTTATACCCTTTTCCTTTAGGTGCTGAAGAAAGGAAAGGGTCTGAATGGTTTTTCCCAGTCCCATTTCATCGGCTAAAATGCCACCAAATTTGTATTCATAGAGGAAGTTGAGATAGCTTAAACCCTGTAGCTGGTAAGGTCTTAAGGTGGCATTGAGCTCTTTAGGTTGCTCTACTGCGGTAATCTCCTTAAAAGTATGAATTTTCTCTCTTAATTCATCCCAGAAAGAATCTGCCTGGAGTTCATCCACATCTTCTACCAGTTTATCAATGATTGAGGCTTCGTGATGAGCATATTTTTTCTTGGGACCCTTTTCTGGATCCAGACCCATGGTTTGCAGTTTGTGTCCCAGTTTTTCCAGCCAGGATTCTGGTAAGCTGGTGTAAGAGCCATCTTTTAACTGAACATAACGCTTGCCTTGAGACCAGGCCTTCCAGATTTTTTCTATGGGCACGGAAATATCATCATATTCCACCACAATATCCACATTGAACCAGGTGTTTTCCTCTTTGCTTTCCACCTGGGCAACCACCCTGGGTGGAGAGAGCCTTACTTTGTACCTGGATAGGTTCTTTTCTCCATAAACTCTATATTCTTTTACCAGTTTGGGATATTCATCCAGGAGGAAATTGATGGCTTCTTCAGGCTCTAAGAACCAAAGGGCATTGTTTCTGGCCTGAAAGCGAGATTCATAAGCCTGTTTATTAGTTCTCCTTCTTTTTCCTGGTCTCTTCGAATAAGAAGGATTTTCCTTCAAATTGATAGCTTCCTGTTTGTAAGTCCGGGTCTGGACCAGGCAAGGTAAATTCACCATGTTCAGTTTCATAAACATTTTGAATTTGAAGGGTTAGCAGGCTACCTTCTTCTTCCAAAAAGAGTTTGGGATTGTATTTGGCTTCCACAAAAATGGGAGCCATTCTTTCCAGAAACTTTTCTTGTTCAAAGAGGTCTGAGGCTGGAATCTGGGTCCAGACTCGATCCAGAAATTCAGAAATTTCCTTATGAGGTACAATAGGGGCTTTACTACCAGTTCACGAATGAGAAAGGGAGGGATACCAGTATGTACTGGATAAAAAGTATACTTCCAAAATACCCATAAGGGCATGTCTCCAAAGAAAAAGGTCTCTTCTCCTTTGATGGGAAAGGGGATTTTACCTTCTCTGCCCAGCATGACTTCAAAGGTTAGTCCATCTTCAGTAAGGGTTGGTTTTAACTGTAAGCGCATGGGAGTGGAGACAATGCGTACAGGCTTTTCTGTTTCCTCAAAAAATAAGTAATACTCATTTTTAATAGCAGTAAAAAACCAGCTCATAAGTCCATAGGGTATTTCTACCTTATGGCCATAATAGTCTAAGTATTGGCCAATTTGTTCTGCCACTTGCGGAAGGTCTGGCGATACTTCACACCATTCTGGATTGCGCAGGATTTGTTCTAAGGTGATGGGATTTAAAACAGAGGAAAGTCCGGATTTATTTTGTCTGGCTCTAAAAAATTCTACCTGCAGACGACCTACTTCTGGGAAAAAACGGTAAACTATGTAGTGTTGGCCTGGTTCTGGTTCTAGTTGAGTAGCAAAATAGCTTTTAAAAGTAGTTTTCCAGTCTGTACTGACCAAAATAGCTTCTTCTTCACTGTTTTCCTGCTCCAGGGAATGAAGGTATTTGATAAGAGTAGCACCTACATGCTTACATATGCCAGCAAAGGATTCTGGACAGTTACAATAATAATTTACAGATTCCAGTTCTAGGTTTAGAGAAATCTCGGTTTGATATATTTGGAAATCCTCGGCCTGAACCTGACCGCTTAACTCTAAGTAATCAGAGTGTTGTTTGAGGTTTAGCTTAAGGTCTTCTTTAGAGGCCAGTTCCTGGGCGTTTTCGTAAATATATTCTGGAATGTTATCTTTCACAAATGCAGCTAAAATGTCTTTGACTTTTTTCTCTTCATTCATCACCATTAATTCATTAACTCCTTACATTAACAAAAGTGGTAAAAAAGAACATTTCTATTTAAGCAAATTGAGGACTTTTGGCAAGATTTGAAAAAAGTTTTTTCACTAAACTGAAAAAATAGGTTTAACTGGCTAAAATGAAAAAGGTTTTTATTTTGTTATACCTTGTTTTTTGGGGGCTTAATCCTTGGCTTAGAGCTCAGGATTTAGGTGGAAGGATTATTTTAAGCACCTTAAGTGACCCTACCAATCTTATCCCGCCTTTGGCTACAGATGCCTTTTCCCACGAATTAGCTGACTTGTTATATGTTTCCCTTTTAAAGTATGATAAAAATTTGCAACTGGTGCCCTGGGCTGCCTCTGGTTATGAAGTTTTAGATGGGGGTAAAAGGCTTAGGTTTAAGCTTAAAAAAATATTTTTTGGTTTGACGGAAAACCCTTAACTGCCGAAGATGTCTATTTTACTTATAAATTAATGATAGATCCTAAAACTCCCACTGCTTATGGCGAAGATTTTAAACTGGTTAAAGAATGTCGGGTCCTTTCTCCTTATGAACTGGAAGTAACTTATCCCAAAGTCTATGCAGGCTCTCTTGCCTCCTGGAGCATGTCTATCTTGCCCAGGCATATTTTGGAAAAAGAAGACCTCTTGCAAACCAAATATAGTCGCAACCCTTTGGGAGCAGGGCCTTATAAATTAGTAAAATGGGAAAGTGGCAGGAACTTAATTTTAAAAGCCAATGCTAATTATTTTGAGGGCAGGCCTTATATTGATGAGGTTGTGTATAGGGTTATTCCTGATATGAATACCATGTTTTTGGAGTTAAAGGCTGGTAATTTAGACAATATGAACTTGTCTCCTTTGCAATATATTTTTCAGACTAAGGGAAGATTTTGGCAGAAAAATTTTAATAAATATAAGTATCTTGCTTCTTCCTATACCTACCTGGGTTATAACTTAAGACATCCTTTATTTAAGAATATAAAATTAAGGCAGGCGATAGCCCTGGCTTTAGATAAAGAGGAGATTGTTAAAGGAGTTTTATTTGGCCTGGGAGAGCCCACAATAGGCCCTTATAAACCAGGCACCTGGGTGTATAATACCAGGATAAAAGATTATCCCTATAATCCTGTAAAGGCTAAAAAGATTTTAGAAGACCTGGGATATAAGGACCTGGATGGAGATGGTTTTTTAGAAAGGGATGGTAAAAAACTGGAGTTTACCATTCTGACCAATCAGGGAAATGACTTGCGTCTAAAAACTGCCATAATTATTCAATATCGTCTGGCTCAAGTGGGAATTAAAGTGCATATCCGGACCCTGGAGTGGGCTACTTTTATCAACGAATTTATTGATAAGGGTAATTTTGAAGCTGTAATTTTAGCCTGGACCATTCCTCTGGATCCAGACCTTTTTGATGTCTGGCATTCTTCAAAGGCTGTAGCAGGTGGGTTAAATTTTATGGGATATAAAAGTAAAGAAGTGGATAAACTCTTAGAACTTGGTCGAGAGACTCTGGACTTGAGTCAAAGAAAAAAAATTTATGATAGGGTCCAGGAGATTTTGCATAAAGAACAGCCCTATTGTTTTTTGTATGTGCCTTATGCCCTACCCATTGTGCACAAGCGCATTAAAGGGATAGAGCCTGCTCCAGCAGGTATTGGTTATAATTTTATCCGCTGGTGGATTCCTAAACAATATCAAAAGGTTAACTTTAGTTTTTAAAATGGCTTTGCGTTTACAAGACCTGCCCGCCCCAGCTGCTCATCTGGTTTTAAAAGTAGAGCGTTTTTTGCGTCAGGAACTTAAAGTTTCCACTCAAAATAAATCTCTCCTCTTGTCCTTGTCTGGCGGTCCTGATTCTACAGCTTTAGCCCTCATTTTAACCCTTCTAAAAAAAAGACTAAAACTTAAGGAAATTGCTGGTTTTTATTTGGACCATGGTTTACGCAAAGAAAGTAAAGAGGAAAAAAGGTTTTTAGAAGATTTAAGCCAGAGACAAGGATTTTCCCTTTATTTTTTTTCCACCAGGGTAGATCTTATTGCCCAAAAAACAGGAAAAGGCCTGGAAGAAATAGGTAGAAATCTTCGCTATAAACTTTTAACCTATTTAACTAAAAAATATGGTTTTGAACTGGTTGCTCTAGGACACCATTTAAATGATCTGGCTGAAGATGTGCTTATGCGTTTTATTCGAGGTACTGGTTGGCCTGCGTTGGGAGGTATGGAAGCAAAAATTGAGCAGGATTTTTTTACCTTATTGCGTCCTTTAATTTTTCTTACTAAAGAGGAAATACTTAAGTTTTTAGAACTGGTAGGACAGGGATATTGTGTGGATAAAAGCAATGAGGATTTAAGTTTTTTAAGAAATAGGGTTCGGCATAATATCTTGCCTCTATTTTTAAAGGAAAATCCCTTGTTTTTAAAAAATGTCTTTAAAATCTGGAAAATCAGTCAACTGGAAAGAAGGGATTTGAAACAAATTTTAAATAAAATAGAAATAAAAAAAGATGATTGTTGTATAGAAGTAAAAAGAAAGGATCTGGAAGGGTTAGCAAGTCTGGATAGATTGAATTTATTGGCCTTTTACCTGGATAAGATAGGGAAGGGACAGGTTCTTTTTGATAATCTGTACAGGTTAGAACTTTTTTTTAGAACAAGATAGTAGTTCTGCTAAAACCTTTGAATTTCCTGGCAAAAAAAAGGTAAAAGTATTAAAAGACAAAATAGTGATTATAAAAGAAAATGAATAATAAAATAAATTTTGACTTAGATCTTTTGCATCTTTTAGATCAGATACCTCACGGTATAATCATTTTTGATTTAGAGAAAAGAGTTATTTTTTTAAATACTTATCTGGAAGTGTTTCTAGGTACAGAACGAGATAAACTTTTGGGCAAAAAATGTTACCAAGTTTTGAGAAGTAATTGTTGCCTGGATAGATGTTTAATGAAAACAATAGATAAGAATGAATATCAAGAAGCAAATTTAATTAACTACTATCGGGAATTAAAAAAGATAAGGCAAAAAATAGCTCCTCTGGTAGATAAAGACGGTAACATTGTCGCTTATTTAGAAAGCATAGAAGAACTTAAAGAAGAAGAGAAACTTAGCCAGGGAGAATTTAGCAATATTTTAGGAAATTGTCCCAAGATGAAGGAACTTTTTGCCCTTGTTCCCATAGTAGCCAAGACTGATTCTGCAATTTTGATTACTGGAGAGACAGGAACAGGTAAGGACCTACTAGCAGAAGCGATTCATCAACACTCTTTTCGCAAGGATGGTCCTTTTATAAAGGTGAATTGCGGAGCTTTACCTGAAAATCTTTTGGAATCTGAACTTTTTGGTTATAAAAAGGGAGCCTTTACAGGTGCAACCACAGATAAACCTGGCTGGTTTAAACTTGCTCATAAGGGCACAATTTTTTTAACTGAGATAGGCGACTTGCCCTTATCTTTACAGGTAAAGCTTTTATCTTTTTTAGATGATCAAGTGATATATCCTTTGGGCAGCACCAGGGGGATAGAGGTGGATGTAAGAGTTATTGCTGCCACGCATAGAGATTTGAGACAGATGATTAAAGAAAAAAATTTAGAGAAGATCTTTTTTTTAGACTTAATGTGGTCAGGCTGGATTTGCCTCCTCTTAGAGAGAGAGGAGAAGACATAAAAGAACTACTTTATTATTTTCTGAATTTTTATAACAAAAAACTACAAAAAAAGATAAAAGAATTTTCTTTGGATGCGTTAAGATTTTTGCTTTCTTATCGATATCCTGGAAATGTAAGAGAGCTTAGAAATATTGTAGAGTATAGCGTGGCTGTGTGTATGCAAGAAAAAATTGGTTTGGAAGATTTGCCTGCCTATCTCAAAGAACATACTGCAGTTACCCCTCAGATAGAAAAAAAAGAAGTATTTTCCCCGGAAAAAGAAGACAATTTTCAAGACTTAGAGAAAAATATGATTCTAGAAGCCTTGAAACAATGTAGAGGCAAAAAAAGTGAAGCTGCCAAATATCTGGGTTGGTCTAGAAGTAAACTCTGGCGTAAAATGAAATTTTATAGGATTTAATTAAAATGACCAAAGTCCTAATTCCCATTTTAGGAAAAGAGGTTGCTCCTCGCTTTGATTTAGCTTTGGAAGTGTTTATTGTAGAGTTTGATTCCAAGTGGAAAGTTGTTTCCAGTAAGAATGTTATTTTGCCTGAATCTTCTGGAGAAGAAATGTGCTCTTTAATTCTAAAGGAAAATGTGGATATTGTTCTTACTAACGGTATTGAAGATGAGTATTATAATTATTTAAAGTGGAAGAAAGTAAAAGTTATAGATAATGTTATGGATAATATAGAAAATGCCTTGGCCTTTTTGATAAGAGAGGAGAGAAGGTATGAGTAGAAAAACAATTTTTATTTTACTTTTGGTTTTAGTTTCTGGATTTATTTTTCTTTTTACTTTCAAATTTAAAAAAGAGCCTGTAAAACAGGTAGAAGGTGTAAAATCCAAGGTTTCTTCTAAAATAGATAAAAATACTACTTATGGTTATGAATTTTCTTCTCTAAAGCCTGAAGTTAGTGAGAATAATACAGAGGAAGTTGTGGAAGAGGAGAAAAAAGAGGAACAGGTAACTGATTTACCCCCAACATTTCCTCAAGTATCTTTTTTTCAGGTTGAACTGGTAGATAGAGTAATTGATTTTTTCCTGAAAAATTATGATTCTCAAAGGGATAACTTTACTTTTAGTTTAAAAAAGATGAATCTTTATTTTGGAGTAGATCTGGAAGGATTTACAGCAGAAGGAGAAGATGTTCAGCAAAAAAGACTTTTTATTTTTAAACAGTTATTTTCTGCTTCTTTTTCTCAAGAGATTTTCCCTTTACTTAAATCCTTTGTACTTTACCGATTGAATGATAAATTGGATAGTTATGTTAAAGAAAATAACTGGCCAGAAGCCAAAAGAAAATTGTTCTTAACTCGTTTACAGGAAAAAATTTTAGCTATTGCTAGAGAGTTAAACTTAATGGGTTCTAAGACAGAATTGGTAACAGGAATAAAGGATTATCTGGAAATTCAAAAAAGTCTTTACCAAATCTATGCTAAATACTGGCAACTGGAAGAAAAAGATAAAGAAGAAAAAGCTAGATTGGGTGACTTAATTAAAAAGACTATTTTTGCCAGAGAACACTTACAAAAAAAGATTTTAGCCCAGCTTAAAGATGTTGGACTTAGTGCAGAAGATAAGTTATACCTTGGTTTATGGACTTATCGGCGTATGGAAAAAGATGGTTTTACTTCGGTAGAGATATTAAGGCTGGCTTCTATGTTAGAAGATTTGGCCAAGAGCTTGCTTAAAGCTTAAAAAGGTTTTTGGAAGGTTAAAAAAGACCGTTAATCGAAGAAAAGTTTGTTTTGTTTACTTTCTTGGTTAACAAAGAGAAAATTGTAAAAATGGAGGAAGATTGTCATGACCTATCCTGGTTGGAAGGATCTAGAACTAGGAGCAGCCATTACTACTCCAGGTAATGCTGCTGAACTTAAGACAGGTGATTGGCGGACTGAAAAGCCCGTATTAGATGAGGAAAAGTGTATAAAATGTGGTTTGTGTGCGGTCTATTGCCCTGAGTTTTGCGTGGAAGAGGGAGAAGATGGTTTTTTTAGGGCCAATCTTTATTACTGTAAAGGGTGTGGTATTTGCGTGCAAGAATGTCCTAAAGGGGCTTTAAGTTTGGTATTGGAGGAAAAATAATGGCTAAAAGAATAGGTACAGAAGTTTCTTTGGCTATAGCTGAGGCAGTAAAGTTGGCAAGGTAGATGTTATTTCTGCCTATCCCATCACGCCTCAGACTCATATTGTGGAAGAATTATCCCAGATAGTAGCCAATGGAGAGCTAGAAGCAGCATTTATTCCTGTAGAGTCAGAACATACAGCCATGAGTGCAGCTGTAGGCTCTTCTGCTACAGGGGCCAGGGTATATACAGCCACTTCTGCTCAGGGGCTTGCCCTGATGCATGAGATTTTATTCATTGCTGCCAGCATGCGTCTTCCCATTGTTATGACCATTGCCAACAGGGCCTTATCTGGCCCCATTTCCATCTGGAATGACCATAGTGATATTATGGCTGAACGAGATGTGGGCTGGATTCAACTTTTTGCAGAAAATGGCCAGGAAGCCTTTGATTTGACTATTATGGGCTTTAAAATTGGAGAGGATAAAAGAGTACTTTTGCCTGTGGGCGTAAATATAGATGGTTTTATTTTAAGTCACATGATTGAACGTGTGATTATAGAAGACCAGGAAAAGATAGACGCCTTTTTGCCTGAATATATTCCTCAGTTAAAACTGGATGTGGAAAAGCCGGTTACCATGGGGCCTGTAGGAGTGCCTGAAATATATGCTGAGGCTAAAAACAGCAGGAACAGGCTCTTTTTGATTCTAAAAAGGTAATAAAAGAGGTGTTTACAGCCTGGGAAAAGAGTTTTGGCCGCAGTTATAAGGTGGTGGAGCAAAATGGAGCTGAGGATGCTGAGGTGGTATTTGTGACCATGGGATCTTTAGGAGAGACTGTAAGCACAGCTATTGAAGAGTTAAATGCTCAAGGAGAAAAGGTAAGGCAGGTGAGAATTAGACTCTGGCGTCCTTTTCCTGAAGAGGAACTCTTAGAAGCCTTGCAAGGTGCTAAAAAGGTTATTGTTATTGATAGGGCCTTGTCCTTTGGTAGTCCCAACGGCCCGGTGGCTACTGAAATTAAGGCCTCTCTTTATGGCAGAGACTTTGAGCCAGAGGTATATAATTTTATTTGTGGTCTTGGGGCAGAGATGTAACTCGCAAAGATTTTCAGGAAATGTATAAATTAGCCACTAAAGGTCAATATAAAGATGAATATTTAATTTGGGGAGTTAGAGAAAATGACTAAACAGATAGAATATGAAAAAATTACAGCTAAAAATTTACCCAGGGAATCTTTGATAGCTTCAGGACATAGAGCCTGTCAGGGTTGTGGCGAAATTTTGGCCATGGGCATGGTGATGAAGGCAGCAGGCCCTGAAACTATTGTGGCCAATGCCACTGGTTGTATGGAAATCGTTACTTCCCCATTTCCCCAAACTGCCTGGAAAACTCCCTGGATACATGTTGCCTTTGAAAATGCAGCTGCAGTTGCCTCTGGCATAGAAGCAGCTTTAAAGGTTCTGGAAAAAAAGGGTAAACTGAAAAAAAGACCCAAGGTCATTGCCTTTGCTGGGGATGGCGGAACTGCAGATATTGGCTTGCAAGCACTATCTGGTGCTCTGGAAAGGGGACATGATTTTCTCTATGTTTGTTTGGATAATGAGGCCTATATGAATACAGGCATTCAGCGTTCTAGCTCCACTCCTTTTGGAGCAGCAACTACCACCTCTCCTGCTGGTAAAAAGAGCAAAGGCCAGCACACCTGGAAGAAAAATGTGGCCATGATTGCTGCTGCTCATGATATCCCTTATGTGGCTACTGCTAGCCCGGGTTTCCATCTGGATTTGATGAACAAAGTGAGAAAGGCCCTGGCTGTAGAAGGGCCTGCCTATATTCAGATTTATTCACCCTGTCCTACCGGGTGGAGGAGTAAACCCAGTGATAGTATTACCTTGGCCAAGTTGGCTGTGCAAACGGGAGTATTCCCCTTATTTGAAGTCGAATATGGCAAGTTTACTTTGAATCAAAAGGCCAAAAAACTAAAACCTGTAGAGGAATATTTAAAGCTCCAGAGAAGGTTCAGACACTTAACTCCTGAGGATGTGGAAATTATCCAGAAGAAAGTTGAAGAAAACTTTACAAGGTTAAAAAAGCTTTGTGAGCTAGAATAAAAGATAAATTTTAAAACTGGTAAAAGGACGGCTCTTTACTTGAGTCGTCCTTTTTTTTATCTAAAAAGGATGCACAATTATTTAGCTATTCTTACTTTTTTAAGTTTGGGTTTTCTTTTAAAGAGGATAAAAAGCATTCCCGAAAATACAGGAACAGTATTGAATTTAATTGTTATTTACATTTCTTTGCCAGCTTTAATTTTGTTAAAAGTTCCAACTCTTAAATTTTCCTGGGATTTACTTGTCCCCACCTTTTTACCCTGGATTTTGCTTTTGGTTTCTGTACTTTTGATTGGCTTATGTTCCTACTGGTTTAAGTGGAATAGAAATATTACAGGTGCTTTGCTTTTAGTAGTGCCTCTGGGTAATACCTCTTTTCTAGGTATTCCCATGGTGCAAAGTTTTTTTGGCGAGCAGGGAATTCCCTATGCCTTGATTTATGACCAATTGGGTTCCTTTTTAGCCCTGGTGCTCTATGGTTCTTTAATCCTGGTTTTTTATGGAGAAAAAGAAAATAAGCCCACCCTGGGGGCTATTTTGCAGAGAATAATTTCCTTTCCACCTTTCTTAGCCCTTTTGCTGGCTTTGCTGGCTAAGAACTGGCTGCTATCTTCTGAACAGGCAAAGGTTATTTTAGAAACCCTGGCTGCCACCCTGGTGCCCCTGGTAATGATAGCTGTGGGTTTTCAGTTCACTTTGCGTTTGAAGTCAGAAGAATTTAGCAAACTATTATTGGGTTTGGGAATAAAAATGCTTATAATTCCTTTAGTTGCCTGGGCAGGGTGTAAATTGCTGGCCTTAGAGGGACTGGCTGTGCAGGTTTCTATTTTTGAGGCTGCCATGCCTCCTATGGTTTCAGCAGGTGCTTTAGCCATAATTGCAGGTTTGGCCCCAGAACTGGTCTCTGCCTTGATTGCTGTAGGTATTTTTCTAAGCTTTATTACTTTACCTTTGTTTTACCAGTTGTTAATGTAAAATAAGTATCTTAAAAGTAAAGTTTAACAATGAATAAAAGAGTAAAATATTATCCTCCCTTAGAAGAAAAGATAAACATAATATCACATGGTTTAGGTACCTTTCTAGGTCTAATTGCCCTGGGTATTTTAATTTATCTATCCAATAACTATGATGATAATGTCTATTTACTTAGTGCCCTTGCTTTTGGATTTAGTTTTATCAATCTCTATGCTGTATCTACTATTTATCACAGTATAAAAAGGAAAGTTTAAGAGTTAAGCTAAGAGCAATTGATCACGCTTCCATTTATGTTTTTATTGCTGGTACTTATACCCCTTTTGCTTTGATTGTTCTGCCAGATAAGGTGGGCTGGACTGTATTTTCTCTTTCCTGGGCTTTAGCCCTGCTGGGAATTGTCCTCAAGATATTTTTTACTGGCAGGTATACCTTTTTATCCTTACTTACTTATCTGGGGATGGCTGGATGATAATTTTTTTTCTAGACCCTTTAGTTAAAAACTTTTCCTTACCAGGGCTTATCTGGTTATTGGCTGGAGGGGTTGCCTATACTTTGGGAGCAATTGTTTATGCCCTAAAGAAAGTAAAGTTTAACCATGCCATTTTTCATCTGTTTGTCTTAATAGGCAGTGTTTGTCATTTTATATCTATTGCTTTTTATGCCTTTTAAAGAAGGTTAAAAACTATCTTAAAAAAGGCTTAATGAGGTCTAAAACTTTTTCTAAAGGTCTTCCAAAGTAAAAATTTAAAATACTATCTTTTAATTCCAACTTGTTTTTCAGATATTCTCTAATATTAAAATCAAAGTATAGAGCATCTTCTACTTTTTTGATATTTTTTCTTTTAAATATTTTTTATTTTGTGAAGATTACATATCCTTTCGTGTTCTTGAATGATTTCTCCCAGGGCAGATTTTCTTTTGATAATATCCAATCTGTGCAGAAGATTTTTATACTGGATGTTTAGTAAGTTTTGAGGCTGACTGCAAAAGAAATTTTTGCATTCAATGGGTCTGTTTTGGTAAATGGAACAAGAGTTTTGTTCCAAAAATATACATTTTGAGTTTTCAGTTCTTATTTTAATAAGCTCTTCTTTTAAAACAAGGTATTGTTGGCTGCTATGCTCAAAAACCACTTCACCCTGGCGCAGGGTAAGAAGTTTATCCCTGGCAATGATTTTTTGAATAACCAGTTCCTTATCTTCCTGGTGTAAAGTGGGTGGCTGGTCTCACAGCATTTGGCACAGCGTTTACAGGCAGGCATGGATAATAAAAAAGCTTACCCCAGAAGGGTAAGCTTTCCTTTTTCTTTTTTGGTGGTGCGCCGGGAGACTTCGAACCCCCGGCCAAGAGCTTAGAAGGCTCCTGCTCTGTCCAGCTGAGCTACGGGCGCCCAAACAGAGGAAGCTTTTATACTTTTGTTGGAGTTAGTCAATTTTTTGTGAGTCAAATTTTGATTAATTTGTCTTTATGTCGGTTAAGTCTAGAAGTTTTTTGGGAGATTTTGAAGTGTTTTTCATAGGATTAGTGGTTGATAGAGACAATGTAATCTTTTTTTTATTGTTATGTAATATATTGGTAACATAGTACACTAATATACTTCCTAACAAAACAAAGGAGGTTTTATGGTTATTGAAATTGAAAAGGCAACAATAGGTTATAAGGAAAAAAAAGTACTTAATTCTATAAAGTTATGTATAAAAAAAGGAGAGTTTGTAGGTATAATAGGGCGTTCTGGGGCTGGAAAAACTACTCTTCTTAAAACGTTATCTGGAAAAACAGATATTTTTGAGGGAGAAGTAAGAGTTTTAGGTTATGATTTAAATAATATTAATAAGAAAGATCTTTCCAGATTAAGAAGTAAAATAGGTTTTATTTTTCAGGGGTTTAATCTTGTGGAAAGAATGAGTGCTATAGAAAATGTATTAACAGGAATGCTTTCTAAAATATCATTATGCAGATCTGTGATAAAGCTTTATAAAGATGAGAACTTAGAAAAAGCTTATAATTGTTTAAAAATAGTTGGGTTAGAAAAAGAAGCACTGGTGAGATGTGATAAGTTATCTGGTGGCCAGAGACAGAGAGTAGCAATTGCTAGAGCGTTGTCTCAAGAGCCAGAAATAATTCTGGCAGATGAACCAGTAGCTGCCCTGGATGTATATAGTTCAAAACAGGTGATGGATATATTATGTAAAGTTAATAATGAATTGCAGGTTACAGTAGTAGCTAACCTTCATCAGCTAGATATAGCTAAGCAATATGCAAAAAGATTATTGGAATAAAACATGGTCAAATAGTTTTTAATAATAGAGCAGATTTTCTACTGGAGAAACATATTAAAAATATTTTTCAGATGCTAATAGCTATATTTATACTTCTGAAGTGTATGATAAGTATTTAATTGCATAATTTTTATTTTTATTTAGGAGGTTAAATTATGAAAAAAGCTTTGTTTGTTCTATTTAGTTTGTTTTTTTTGTTGGTAAGTAATTTGTCTTTTGCTAAAGATGAAAGACAAGAATGGCCTAAGAAAATTGTTTTTGCTGTAATTCCTGTAGCTTCTAGTAGGGAAATGACAGAAAGTTTTAGACCTTTGATTGATTTTTTAGAAAATGAGTTGGGGATTGATGTAGATTTTAAAGTGGCTGATGATTATTCTGCTGTTATCACAGGCATGATGTTTAAAAAGGTAGATGTAGCTTACTTTGGCCCAAAATCTTATTGCGAAGCTGCTAAGAGGGCTAATGCAGAAGCTATAGCTGTAGAGTTAAATAAAGATACAGGGGTTGCTGGGTATTATGGTTTGATTATTACCAAAAAAGGTTCTGGGTTAAAGAGTATAAAAGATTTAAAAGGCCATAGTTGGGCGTTTACAGATCCTCAGTCCACAAGTGGAACTTTAGTTCCTTCAGTGTTTTTTGCTCGCATAGGGATAGATCCTAATAAATACTTTAGTAGAGTATTATATTCAGGAAGTCATGAAGCTTCTATTTTAGCTGTAAAAAATGGCAAAGTAGATGCTGCTTCTACTAATGATTTAGATTTTGCTAGAGGTTTGGGTAAGCACTGGTCAGAGTCAGACTTTAATATTATATGGAAATCTAAGATGATTCCAGGATCTCCAATTGCAGTAAGAAAAGATTTACCATCTTCTTTAAAAATGGCTTTAAAAGGAGCTTTCATTTCTTTTAAGGATAAGAAAGGTTTAAATAAATTGAAAATAAAGGGTTATGGTCCTGCGGATGATAGTCTATATAATAGTGTAAGAGAGTTAATAGAGTTTAAAGAAAAATTAAAAAGGAAATAATTAACTTTAAAGTCCTCTATCTTAGTTATAGAGGACTTTAAAAAACAAAAATTGGATGTCTATATGGATGCTTTACAAATAAAAAAAGAAATTTCTCCTTTAAAGCCAAAGAATGTTGTAATATTTGTTATTTTTTTCCTGGTGCTTGCCTGGTCTTGGCATTCTACAGAAATGGGGTTTTTAAAACTTATAGAGGGATTAGAATCTATTTGGATATATATTAAGGGAAATCCCAACATAAAAATAGTAGTTTTTTGATTTAAATTTAAGTCCTTATTATTTAAAAATATACTTTAAAGCTATTGTAGAAACTATCCAGATGGCTTTATTGGCTTTAATTATTTCTATAATAATAGCATTTCCTCTTTCTTTTTTCTCTTCTAGGAATTTATTAAATATTATGATTCCAGGTAAAAAGGTAAAAAATATTATTGTAAGGAAATGCATATATTATTTTGCTTTTATTTTAGCTAATATTTTTAGGTCTATCAATGAACTTGTGTGGGCCTTAATTTTTGTTACTGCTGTTGGTTTGGGACCTATGTCTGGAATTTTAGCTTTAGGTATTCATACCGCAGGTGTTTTAGCCAAGCTGTTAGCTGAAGGAAATGAGAATATAGATCCAGCTCCTATAGAAGCTTTAATTTCTACAGGAGCTAGTTTTTTAAAAGTAATAAGATTTGCTGTTTTACCTCAGACTCTTCCTCATTTTGTTTCGATGGTTCTATATCGATTTGAGTCTGATGTTAGATCCGCTTTTGTCCTTGGTTTCGTGGGTGCTGGTGGAATAGGTTTTTATTTGTTTGATGCCATGCGTTCTTTTGATAATGGAAGTGTTTCAACTATTTTGATTATGATAGTAATTACAGTATATATTATTGATAAAATAAGTGCTTATATTAGATATAAGGTGGTATAAATATGAAAAGAGAAGATTTAAACTTTTTTTTACAGTATTGTGATAGGGGTGAGATAAAAAAAGTAATAAAAAATATAAGAGAGAAAGAAAATGTAGAAGTTGTTGTCCCACCAGACCAGGTATTGTTAAACATACCTGTAAAAGATCAGGTTTCTGATATTATTTTTTATGCAGGAGAGGTTTTATTTACTCAATCTTATGTGAAGGTTAATAAAGTTGAAGGATGGTCAATGGTAAAAGATATAGATAATAAGCTCTCTGAGTATATTGCTATTCTGGATTCTTGTTTTGCACAGGTATATATGTTGAAGAAATAAAAAATTATTAAAAATGGAATAGATAATTATAATCTAGTCATAAATAAAGACAGGCAGATAGCTACAAGTACAAAGGTAGACTTTGAAATTATGGTTTAAATATGGAGTGTAAAAATGGATATTGAAAAGATAAATAGAAACAATTTTAGAAGTTTTATGAATGCCTTAGCCTTTCCTGGAAGGTGTTTTGTTATAGAGCCCATTAATAAATCTTATCTTTTATCAGCAATTTCTGTATTTGTGTTCTCAGAGGCAAGTTACTATGTAGATTTAGAAGATAAAAATATCTTAGGTTATGTTGATATTTTAACTAATGGTAAAAAAAGCTCTATTCAAGAAGCTGATTATATTTTTCTAAGTAAAATTGAAAATTTTTATACTATTCAAGAAGTTAAAATAGGTGATTTTTTAAATCCAGAAAAAAGTGCTGTTGTTTTTTTAGAGACTGGCTATAGTAATAACATAAGATATTGCTTATCTGGTCCTGGAGTTAATGGAAAATTAGATGTCTATTTACCTATAGATTATGAACTTATCAAACTATTTTTAAATAAAAATAAAGATTTTCCCTTGGGTATTGATATGTTTATTTTAACCTTAGAAGGTAAGGTGTTTGGGTTACCAAGAACAATCAACATAGAGGTAGAATAATGGCTTACGTAGCTGCTAAAGGTGGAGAAGAAGCTATAAAACATTCTAGGATAGAATATTTTAAGTTCATTAAAGAAAATAAGAATATTTATCTAATAGATAGGGTGTTAAGTGAAGGTGGGCTCTATTCTGAAAAATTAGTAGATAAGGCTATTATATTAGCAGGAGGAGATTCTTTTTGTTCTTCATTTTATTTAAGAGCACAAAAAACTACTTATAAGAGAATTGGAGATTCTTTTCCTATATCTATTTTAGATTTTAGAGTGATTAGAAGAATTTCTTCTACTTTTAAGGATATACCTGGTGGACAAATATTAGGCCCAACTAGCGATTATGTTTTAAAAATTTTAAATAATGATATTTTTAATTTAAAAGAAAATATAGAAGAACCTTTAAAGTATGAAAGGTTAATAGATAATGAAAAATTAGCTAGTGCTGTAGATTTAATAAAAAATAAAGGATTAATTTTGCCTCTGCAAGTAGAAGAAGAAAAGCCTTTTGATATTACCAGAACCCCTCCTTCCCCGCCTTATCCTCGTTCTGCTGCTTTACAAATAATGTCAAGAGGAGAAACTGGAGGGATGCTCTTATTAGCTTATACCTCTATGAGAGGCTATGGAGATGTTCATCCTACTATAGGTGATTTGAGAATTGGTTATGTTGGTATTTATTTTAAACATCCACTTACTGGTAAAAAGGTAAAATTAGGAGAAATAAGAGCTACTTCCTGTGAAGTTGTTGGAACTTCAAAAAAAGATGATGAATTTTTTTCACAGTTGGATATGGTTTTTGTTTTGGCTTTAATGAGACAAAGGCTATTGCTATGGCTGTTTTAGATATTGCATGAGTTATCCATCTTACACTTTAGATAGTAAGAGTATTGTTCAGAATAAAGAGTTAGTATTGATGCATATAGATAGTATTGAGTCCCTTGGATTTTGCAATCATTATAAATTACCTCATTATGTTACTTTTCATTCTGATCTTAAAGTTGTGGAAAGGAGTAAAAAAGATGAGTAAATATATTAACTATTCTTATTTGGATGAAGACACTAAGAAGGAAATAAGAAGAGCTATAATTAAGGCCATTTCAATACCTGGATATATTGTACCCTTTGCTTCACGAGAAATGCCAATTTCTAGAGGATGGGGGACAGGAGGATTACAAATAACTTTAACTATAATTAAAGAAGAGGATATATTAAAAGTAATTGATCAAGGAAGTGACGATTCTGTTAATGCAGTAATTCTTAGAGAATTTATTAGTTCCTGTTCTTTTTGTAAGACAACAAAAGATACAACTAAAGCCAGTATAATTCAGACTAGACATAGGATTCCAGAAACTCCTACTACAGAAGAGCAAATCTTAGTTTTTCAGGTGCCATATCCAGATGTTTTGGTTACTGTAGAGCCTGATAGCTATATACAAAAAAATTACATGCTTTTCATGACTATTCTAAGCTATGGATTCTTCTTTTTGATGATATTTTTGCAGTAGGTGATAGTAGATTTACACATAGATATCCTGTTAGAGTTAATGATGGATATGTTATGGATCCATCTCCTATTCCTAGATTTGATATTCCTAAGTTAAATAATAATAAATCTTTGTTATTATTTGGAGCAGGTAGAGAAAAAAAGATATATGCAATACCTCCTTATACAAAAGTTGAACCCCTTAAATTTGAAGATATAGAATTTAAAATAGAGTTATATGAAGAAATAAGATGTGAAAAGTGTGGGGCCAAAGGGGTATTTTTTGATATATTTGAGGATAGTTGTGGTGAAAAACATTATTATTGTAATGATACAGATTTCTGTGAGAGGAATAGATATGCTTATAGAAGTAAAAGAAGTAAGTAAGATATTTGGTAATTCCTGTGGAAGATGTAAAAAATTTACAGGAGTAAATTATAATACCTCTAAATGTCCATATTGTAACAGTATTGTTGCTGTAAATAAAGTTAATTTTTCTTTAAGAGATGGTCAATCTTTAGGGATTGTAGGAGAAAGTGGTAGTGGAAAATCTACCTTACTAAATATTTTATACCTTTTAGAAAATCCAGATGAGGGAAGTATGTTTTTATATGAAGATAATATGTCTTCTCCTAAAAATGCTTTTTGTTTTAATTTATTAGAGCAAAGTAGATATCGAAATTCTTTTGCTTCTATAATTTTTCAAAAAGTAGAAAGAGGGTTAAATTTTCATTTTTCAGCAGGAGCTAATGTAGCTGAAAGAATTATTGGATTTGGTAATAGAAGATTTAACGATATAAAAAAACAAGTTTTAGAATTACTTTCCCAAACTGAAATAGATATCTCTAGGAGTAAAGATTTGCCTATGAAATTTTCAGGAGGACAGCAACAAAGAATTCAGATAGCCAAAGCCTTGGCTAATTCTCCCAGACTTTTGTTATTAGATGAGCCAACTACAGGACTGGATGTCTCTATACAAGCAAAAATTATTGATTTGATTAAAGAACTTAGAGATAAATTTAAATTTTCAATGATTTTAGTATCTCATGATTTAAATGTAATTAAACATTTAACAGAGATAACAGCTGTAATGAAAAATGGAGAGATAGTTGAAAAGGGATTGACAGATCAAATTTTAGAAGACCCTCAGCATCCTTATACCCAATTGCTTATAAGTAGTATGTTATAGGAGAGAATATGTTGAAATTAAGAGTTTATAACTTAGAAAAAAAGTTTAAATTACATACTCAGAGAGGTAAGACAATAAAAGTATTGAATTCGATATCTTTTAATCTAAAGCAAGGAGAATTCCTGACAATTATTGGACCGAGTGGAGTTGGAAAATCGACCATCCTTAAGTGTATCTATAGAACCTATAAACCAACTTCTGGAGAAATTATTCTTACTAAAGATAATGGAGAAAACATTAATCTACATTCTATAGAAGATGATGAAATTTTAGAGATTAGAAAAAAAGAGCTAGGATATGTAAGTCAGTTTTTAAGAGTCTTGCCAAGGGTATCTACTTTAAAATTAGTAGCAAAACCTTTATTAGAACTAGGTGTAGCTGAAAAAGAAGCTCGAGAAAGAGCACAAGAGTTATTATTGCTTTTAGGGATAAAAGAAAGTCTTCATGACTTATCTCCTTTAACTTTTTCTGGTGGCGAACAACAAAGAGTAAATATTGCTAGAGCAATCATTGCTCCTAAAAGGTTACTCCTTCTAGATGAGCCAACAGCCTCTTTGGATGAAAGGAGAAAAAAGATAGTTATCGATATTTTAAAGAAATTAAGAGAAAAAGATAAGGTAACTATTATTGGTATATTTCATGAGTTTGATTTAATAAAAGATGTTAGTGATAGATTTTTTAAAATAGGGAGTTTCTATAATGAATAGAAAATGTTTTAAGATAAAATCAAAAAGAATTTTAATAAAAGATAGAATTGTTTCAGGCACTATTTGTATTAAAAATAATATTATTGATAGTATATGTGAAAAATACAACCAGGATGTAGATTATGATCTTAAGGATATGCTTATCACTCCTGGGTTTATAGATATGCATTCTGATGCTATAGAAAAGAGATAGAACCCAGAACAGGGGTATTTTTCCCTTTAGAAGAATCTATTATTGATTTGGATAGAAAAATTAAGATTTTGGGGATAACTACTGTATTTCATGCAATTGCCTTTGAGACAGAGATTCCTGAAAAATAAGAAGTCATGAGTTTTCTAAAAATATTATAAAAAAATAAAGGAGTTGCATTATGGTTTGGATGTAAATAATTTAATTCATCTAAGATATGATGTCTCCACTTATGAATCTATAGAAATAGTTAAAAGTTTAATAGAGGATGGAGATGTAGATCTTATCTCCATTATGGATCATTCTCCAGGACAAGGACAATTTAAATCTATAGAAGCTTGGAATCACTATTTTTCATCTAGATATAAACTGGAATTAGACGAACTTGAACTATTAAAAAATAAAAAAATGAATAAGAGTGTAGAACATATTTTAAAGGTTATTGATCTGGCAAAAAGGCATAACTTGAAGGTTGCTTCTCACGATGATGATACTTTAGAGAAGTTGGATTTTATTTATAAAGCAGGAATAACTATTTCGGAATTTCCTGTATCTTTAGAAGTAGCTAGAGAAGCTAAGAAAAGAAATATTGCTATAGGTATGGGGGCGCCAAATGTAGTAAGAAATAAAAGTCAATCTGGCAATATTGCGGCTAGAGAACTTATTGATATGGGACTTTGTGATTATCTTTGTTCAGATTATCATCCTTCTTCCTTGCTTAAAGCAGTTTATTTATTGCATAAAGATATGAATATGGATTTAGAACAAGCCTTTTCTTTCATTACTTATAATCCTTCCAGAATTCTTGGACTAAATGATAGAGGGGTAATTGCTCAAGGTAAGAAAGCGGATTTAGTAGCTATTAAAGATAATGATTATCCACCAGAAGTTGTTATGACTATTTGTAATGGAAAAATTGTTTATTCTAAGGATATATAATGAATACAAAGATATTTTTAGTTACTGGCCTAGTGGTGCGGGTAAAGATACGTTGATTAAATTAGCAAAGGAATATTTAAAAGATAATAAAGAAATTATTTTTTTGAAAAGATATATTACTAGGAAGCCTGATAAAAATGAGGAAAATTATTATTTATCTAGAGAAGCTTTTTTTATTTTAGAGAAAAGTGGATTCTTTTTTACCACCTGGAAAGCTTATAATAATTTGTATGGGATAAGTTTTAACGAAATTTGTTTAAAAAATAAAAAAGTTATTATTTCTATATCTAGAAAAAAAGTAAGTTGCTTTGAAAGGAAATTTAATTATGTACATACATTATATATAACTGAGAGTGTAGAAAAGATAGAAGAAAGACTTAATATGAGAAAGAGAGAACCTGATGATATGATTAAAAGAGATTGTCCAGGTATAATATTATGCCTGATACTAATAATATTACATTTATATATAATACAAATTTAGATAAATCTTTAAAAAAATTTTTAGATATATTAAAAAGATAATATATTAGAAAGAATTAATGGTTAAATATATAATATTTAACTAAGAATATTTAAATATAAATAGGAAGAATTTTTCCTGGATTTGTTATAATTTCTTTAAATTTAGGCAAGCTTTTTTGTTATATTTGAATTTATTTGCTGAAATAGCTTGCCTAAATTTCAGCGAGTCTAAAGATAGTGTCTTATTTCTCCCCATTTCCAACATAGACAGCCCAGTGAATTTTCATTATCTAGGCACAGGTTGACTAAAGACAAGAGGTTCATTGATAGACCTTTTGGCTCTAAGCATGCTAACTTCTTTGTATTAAATGAAAAAATAATGAACCCCCAAAATATACCTTACAGGAAACTGTTTTTTTCTTTTTTAAAATTAGGACTTACTGCCTTTGGTGGTCCAGCTATGGTAGCTTATATCAAAGAGCTTGCAGTAAATAAAAATAAGTGGCTAACAGGCCAATGTTTTCAAAATGGTGTTGCTATTTGTCAGTCTATACCTGGAGCTACTGCCATGCAAATGGCTGCTTATGTTGGATTGAGAACTAGAGGAGTTTTAGGCGCACTCTGTACCTATATAGGCTTTGGGTTACCTGCCTTTTTATTGATGCTTGTTTTTAGCACTTTATATCAACGCTTTGCAAATGTAAATTTTGTGATGTCCCTTTTTAATGGCCTTCAACTTATTGTCATTGCCATTGTAGCTAATGCAACCTTAAGTTTTGCCAAAAATATTTTAAAGACTTGGGCTGATATAGTGTTTACTATATTGGCTGCTACATTTTTACTATTTAATGGCAATCCTATTTTAGCTATTTTAGGATGTGCTGTCCTGGGAGTTTTTATATACTCAAAGAATAATTATGAAAAAATTAATGCTCAGGAGGTTTCGTTAAAGTCTAAAAAAAATTCAGCTGGCTCTTTTGCTCTTTTGTTTATTTTTTTGCTGGGACTACTTTTACTTTTCTTGTTTGATAGAAAATTATTTAAGTTGGCTTATCTTATGGCCAGAATTGATTTGTTTGCCTTTGGAGGAGGATATGCTTCTTTACCCTTAATGTTTCATGAAGTTGTTAAACATATGCATTGGCTAAGCAGCAAGGTTTTTATGGATGGAATTGCTTTAGGACAGGTTACTCCAGGACCTATAGTTATAACTTCCACTTTTGTTGGATATTTGTGTTTTGGTATTATTGGTGCTCTTGTTGCTACTATTAGTATGTTTAGTCCTTCCCTGATAGTTTTAACTTTTACTGTTCCCTATTTTGATAAAATTCAACATAATGTTTATTTTAAAAGGGCTCTTAATGGAGTTTTGGTATCTTTTGTTGGTTTACTACTTGCAGTTACTGTTAAATTTTCTTTTGCTGTAGATTGGAGCTTGTATAAACTACTTATAACGATATTGGCCTTTATTGCTTGTATCGCAAGGTGGATATTCTTTGGGTAGTAATGGCAGGAGCTATTATTTCTATTTTTACTTTATAGATGTTAATACCCATTTGTATAATGGGTTTTATTCTAGGGAGGTAATATGAAAACCGCTATTTTAGGCTTTGCTGGCAGTGGAAAAACAGATCTTTTTGGGGCTTTGGCTGGCCCAGGCAGTGAAAATTTAAACCGAGCCATGGTAAAGGTGCCTGAGCCTCGTTTGGACCCTTTGGCTGCTCTTTTTAATCCCAAAAAGATTACTTATACAGAAATAGAATATGTGGATATTCCCGGTGGTGGAGGCAAGGGAGAGGGCCTGGGCAATAGATTGCTAAATGAAATCAGGGCCTTTGACTGTTTGCTGGCTGTACTGGATGGCTTTTCTGGAGTAAATGAGCCCAAAAATCAGTGGCAGGCTATTGAGACGGATTTTTTGATTGCAGACCTGGCTGTGGTGGAAAAAAAGCTGGAAAAGATGGCCATAGACAAGAAAAAAGCCAAGGGTTTAGTAGACCCCAAGGAAGAAGCCTTGCTGGAACAGGTAAAAGCAACTTTGGAAGCTGAAACACCTTTGCGAGAAGTGGAAGAACTGGCTTTAGCTCCTGAACTTCGAGGTTATTGTTTTTTAAGTGCCAAGCCCATTTTGTATGCCTGGAATGTATCTGAAAACAAGTTAAGTTCTTATTCTTTACCAGAAGGCAAACCCAGACAGGAGCACATCCTGGTTTCTGCCAAATTAGAAAAAGAAATGGCTGAATTAAGTGACCCAGAAGAACTGCAGATGTTTATGGAAGATTTGGGAATTAAGGAATCTGCTTTGGCTAGGGTGATTAGAAAAACCTATGAGCTTTTAAATTTAATTACCTTTTTAACGGCTGGTGAAAAGGAAGTAAGGGCTTGGCCCTTGCGTAAGGGGAGTAAAGCACCTGAAGCTGCTGGAGTTATTCATTCAGACTTACAAAAGGGATTTATTCGTGCTGAAGTTTTGTCCTGGGCAGATTTTGAAAAGTATGGGGATTTTAAATTGGCCAAAGAAAAGGGAGCCTTACGTCTGGAAGGCAAGGATTATATAGTTGAGGATGGAGATATCATAACCTTTCGCTTTAATGTCTAAATGAGTAATTTGGTGTTAGAAAATCTCAGTGTAATTCTGGTGCGGCCCAAATTTTCGGAAAACATAGGCTCTGTAGCAAGGGCCTGTGCCAATATGGCTGCCCCAATTTATATCTGGTAAATCCCCTTAATTTTGACCTGGAAAAGGCCTTGCCTTTAGCTACTCCCAAAGGGAAAAGAATCTTAGAGGCATTGCCCTTTATTCTTCTCTGGAAGAAGCGCTTAAAAACTTTAATTTAAGTGTGGCCACCACTGCTAGAATTGGGGGATGGCGCAAAAATATCTTGCTTCCAGAAGAAGCTGCTCAAGAGATTAAGGAGATGGTATATTTAAAGGGTAGGGTAGCTTTGGTCTTTGGTTCAGAGGACAAGGGCCTTACCAATGAAGAAATATCCCTTTGTTCCAGGCTGGTTTCCATACCTACTATGCCAGAAGCCTGGTCCTTAAACCTGGCCCAGGCAGTTATGATTTTGCTTTATGAGTGTTTTAAGCAATTATCTTCCCGCAAAATAAGACCCATTCACGACAAAAATCTCAAACTGGCCTCGCAAAAGGATTTGCAGGTACTTTTTGACAATCTAAAGGAAACTTTATTGGCCATTGATTTTTTGCATGCAGATAATAATCCAGACTACTTTATGCTGCCGGTAAAAAGGTTTTTTAACCGGGTGAAATTAAGGAAAAATGAATATAACCTGTTTATGGGGATTTGCAGGCAGATTAAGTGGTTAAAAAGTAAGGTAAAAGAATAGCTTTATGCTTGTTGTTAGATGTTCAGGTTGTAAGAAAAAGCTTTTTAAATATTACAAAATAGGTCCTGGTGAAGTCCTTAGGTGTCATAAAGCTAGAATAAAGAAAGTATATGGATTTGTGCAAAGAGAGGGTAAGATTTACTGCTCTTGTGGGCAGGTAATAGGTCTGGATAAGGGAACATTTTACAAAATGGTGGCTAAAGGGTTTACCTATTCTGGGACCAAGGATTAGTCTTTACGAAAATGGCATCCTTGGCTGGTTTTGTTTTTTAAGGCTGCCCGGGTAATAATATAGGCACTCTGGCAGGCGTGATAAAGCTTTACCAGGTCCGCACTTAATTCTGTTTCTCTATAAAAGTCGTGTAATCTTTTGTTTAAGAGTTGTAGTTCTTCAAAGGCTCGCTTTAATCTGGCTTTACTTCGAATAATCCCCACATAGTTCCACATGGTATGTTTGATAGTGCTCCAGTCCTGTTTTAAGAGGGCAGGGTCAGTTGGTTCTGGGTTTTGGGGATATTCCCAATCTGGAATAGAAGCTAAAAGCGCTTTGCGCAGTTTGGTTTTACCCTGTAAGGCCTTTTGAATGGACCTGGCACTTCTATAACCCCAGATAAGGGCTTCCAGTAAGGAGGTGCTGGCCAGTCTATTGGCTCCGTGTAAGCCAGTACAACTACACTCTCCAGCAGCATAGAGGCGTTTTAAAGTGGTTTGGCCTTGATGGTTGACCAGAATTCCACCGCAAAAATAATGAGCTGCTGGCACTACAGGGATAAGTTCCTTCTGGATCTGGATGCCTTCTTGTACACATTGTTGATAAATGGTGGGAAAGCGTTCAGGAAAATTTTTTACCCTGGAAATATTTAAGAACACATGTTCCTGATTGTGTTTTAACATTTCTTCCCAGATTGCCCTGGTTACGATGTCTCGGGGCGCTAAATCCTTTTGGGGGTGATATTCCTGCATAAAGGGATTGCCCTGGTGATTGACCAGAAAGGCACCTTCTCCCCTTACTGCCTCAGAAATTAAGAATTTTCTAGGAGCCAGGTGAAAAAGAGAAGTGGGATGAAATTGAATGTATTCCAGGTTTAACAAGCGGCAACCAGCCCGATAGGCCATGGACAGGCCAGAACCTATACTGCTTAGGGAATTGGTGGAGTGTAAGAAAATCTGTCCTAATCCCCCTGTAGCCAGAAGGGTATATTCAGCCAAAAAGGGAAGAACCACTTTATTTTTTTTATCCAGGACATAAGCACCTAAGCACTGGTTTTCCAGGTGATACTTAAATTCCAGGCGAGTAGAGTGGTGATGACTGGTAAGCAGATCAATGGCCAGGTGTTGAGGATATATTTTTACGCTTTCTAGCTTGCTTACTTCCTGGATTAGTTTGTCCATTATGGCTTTACCAGTAAAGTCCTTGCAGAAAAGAATGCGAGGTAAAGAATGAGCTCCTTCTTTGGTCAGTAGGAGTTTTTTACCTTCCTGGCAAAGGGTATATCTAGTTGTTTTAAAAGGATATCTTCAACCAGTTGAGGTCCTTGAAGTGCTGTTAATTTAACAGCTTTTTTATAGTTTAATTTACATCCTGCTTGAAAAATATCCTGTTCTAAGCTTTGGGGGTCGCCTTGAGGATTTTTATAAACGATTCCACCCTGAGCTAGGTAAGAGTTGCCTTCGCCTAGGTCTTCTTCAGTAAGAAGATTTACTGTAAAACCAGCCTTACCCAGGATAAGGGCAGCAGTAAGACCTGCCAGGCCACTGCCTATAATTAAGACCTCGCTTTTAGGCTCATTAAGAGCAAACCTCAAACATGGTTGTCAGGGCCTTTTTAGCCAGGTGCTCAATTTTTCTGAGACAGTAATTTCTTTAGCAGCAGGAAAATGTTCTAAGGTCTCTAGGACCTGTTCCAGCCTGGTTCTGGCCATGTTAGAACAACATACTGGGTAGAGGGACAAAACTTCTTTTTGCCCTTGATAAGTTTTTTGCAGCCTTTTTACCAGGTTTTCTTCTGTGCCCACATAGATTTTTGAGCCAGCAGGAGCGTTTTTTACATACTTAATGATAAAAGAAGTGGAGCCATTGGCATCGCTTAAACTTACGACTTCAGGAGAGCATTCAGGGTGAACAACAATCCGGGCCTGGGAATCCTTTTGGCGAATCTGGATAAGATGTTTGGGTTTGTACTTAAAGTGTACTGCGCACACTCCAGGCCAGAGTAAAAGTTTTTTAGAAACTATGCTTTTTAACTCTTCCAGGTTGGTTAGAGAGATGGTAGCCATATCCTTAGCGCTTAGTCCCAGAGATTTTCCTGTGTTTTGACCCAGGTTTTTATCAGGTAAAAACAATACCAAATCGCCTTGCTTCAAAGCCCAGCTAAGCATTTGCCTGGCATTGGCAGAAGTACAGGTGCTACCTCCCAGGCTCCCGCAGAGGGCTTTTATTTCTGCTGTGGAATTTACATAAGTAAGAGGAATTACCTTTTTCCCCAGGGAAGTGAGTTCTTCCACTACCTTTTGAACTAAAAAGGTGGGAGCAGTATTGGCCATGACGCAGCCAGCCTGAGGCTCAGGCATAAAGACCTTTTGTCCTTTTGCAGCCAGAATAGCTGCTGTTTCTCCCATAAAGTGGACTCCGCAAAAGATTAAATATTTGGCAGTTAAGTGGGGAATTTTTTGGGCCAGTTCTAGAGAATCTCCTGTGAGGTCTGCAATCTCTACTATTTCCTGGGCCTGATAGTGATGGGCCAGTATGGCTACTTGCGTGCCAAGCTTTTCCTTGAGTTGTAAAATTTTATTTTTCATTTTTTCCCTCTATCTTTAAACTGAGATCCAAAGCTGGGGCAGAATGGGTTAATTTGCCTACAGAAATATAGGTGGGTTTTAACCGGGCATACGCCTCTATGTTGTTAAGGTCTATATTGCCACTTATTTCTGTCTCAATATGAGAAGGAATAAGGGCCAGACACTCTTTAGCTTGCTTCAGGGACATGTTGTCCAGCATAATTCTGTCCACCTGGGTTTTAATGGCTGCTTTTACTTCTTCTAAGGTCCCACATTCTACCTCAATGGGTGGGCAGGGATTAAGTTGGGTTCTCAAAGTTTTTACTGCTTCTTGCAGGTGAGGAAAGGCTGCCAGATGATTGTCTTTAAGCATAATCATCTCGGATAAGTTCAGGCGGTGATTTTTCCCTCCCCCTACTTGTACAGCATATTTTTCTAAATAACGCATCCCGGGTAGAGTTTTTCTGGTGTCCAAAAGGGTTACGCCATAAGGTTTAGTCTTTTCCACATATTTGCTGGTTAAGGTGCTATGCCTGAAAGATGGCTTAAAAAATTTAAAAAAATCCTTTCTGCTCTTAATAGGTCTCTGGTTTTTCCCTGGATTTTGGCAATGACTTGTCTGGGCTTAACTCTGGCTCCTTCGTGAACCAAAAGAGTAATTTTTAAGGAAAGTTTGAATTTTTCTTGAATTAAGTTTAAAAGGGGTAGTCCAGCAATAAGGCCATGGGCTTTGGCTATCAACTTGGCTGAAGAGGTGTGATCTGAAGGAAAAATTAGGCTACTTGGGTCTTCACCATCTTCTTGCCAAGCCAGGTCAATAAGATTAAGTAGCAGAGGCTTTTTTGAGGTGGGAAGTAAGTGGAGAAGTTATCCATGGTTGGAAGTCTGGGTAAAGAAACTTTGAAGACTCGTCAATAGGGAAAGAATCCCTTTATCTGGAGTTTTTTATTTTTGGCCTAATAAAAGGAGGCCTGATGAAAGATGAAAAAATGCATTACAAAAAAGTAGAATGGCCTAAAGCTAAAATTGATAACCTGCACCCTGCAGATGCTGCAGATAAGTTAGAAGAACTTTCTCTGGAAGAGCAGCAGGCCTTTATTCGTTCTCAACCTCTGGAAGTGAGTGCTGAATCTATTACTGAAATGGAAAAGCATGAAAGGGTGGCTCTAATGTCCACCTTGCCTCCTGCCTTTGCTGCTGACCTGTTGGAGGAAATGGCTCCTGACGATGCTACGGATATTTTAAGTGAATTACCTAAGGATATTCGGGATAAAATTTTAAAGTATATAGAAAAAGAAGATGCAGTTCGCATTAAACATCTTTTAAAATTTGACCCTGATAGTGCTGGTGGCGTGATGAATACTGAGATTTTGGTCCTGGATCAAAATCTCAGTGTTGAACAGGCCATTAAATTGATTAGAGAAAATGCAGAAGAGATAGAAATTCCCTATTATGCTTATATCGTGGATGAATTTAGACACTTAAAAGGAGTATTGTCTTTAAGAGACTTGTTTTTGGCTCCAGGCAATAAGACTTTAAAATCTTTGTTAAAGGACCAGCACCTTATTTTTGTTACCTATGACCAGGACAAGGAAGAGGTGGCCAAACTTCTTAGTCGTTATGACCTTTTGGCCATTCCAGTAGTAGACCATGAGATGCGGCTTTTGGGTATTGTAACTGCAGACGATGTTATTGATATTATTCAAGAAGAAGCCAGTGAAGACATGCAGACCATGGTGGGTGCTGGTTCAGATGAAACCCTTTATACCCCTGGTTTTACTCAGTAAAAAAAGACTGCCTGGTTGATTATCAATGTGTTTAACTCTGCCATTTCTGCCTATGTGGTGCATCTTTTTGAAGGTTCCATTACTCAAATGGCGATTTTGGCAGTGTTGATGCCCATAGTGGCCAATCAAGCCGGAAATACAGGCCAACAATCCCTGGCAGTAATGATTAGACAGTTAGCTCTGGAAACCTTTGACCCCAAAAGATTTTGGAAGGCAGTGGCCAGGGAAGCCAAAATTGCCCTGGTTAATGGGATTTTGATTGCCCTTATGGTCTATACAGGTATTTATCTGTGGACCCAAAATAGGGAGTTGGGTTTGGTTATGGCTTTAGCCTTGTTGCTGGATATGGTTTTAGGGGCAGTAGCTGGAGCTTCCATTCCTTTGATCTTAAGGGCCCTGGGACGAGACCCGGCCCAGGCGTCTTCTATCTTTTTGACTACCCTGACGGACAGTGGAGGCTTTTTTACCTTTTTAGGTCTTGCTTCTTTGTTTTTGTTGAATTAAAAGATAGAATAAATTAAGGAGGTTAACATGGATTGGAAAAAATGTCCTTTGACCGATAGGTACTATGAAATAGTTAAAAAGGTATTTGGTAGTTGGCTAAACTCTCAAAAAATTACTCCCGGCCAGCTTACTTTTAGTGGCTTTGTCCTGGCCCTGCTTGTCCCTTTGGGGTTTTATGTACATGCTTTCTGGGGAGTGGTTTTAATTGGCCTTTCTGGACTGGCTGATACTTTAGATGGCCTTGTAGCCAGAGAGCAAAATAAGGTAAGTCCCAAGGGGGCTTTTTGGGATTCTTCTCTGGATAGAATAAGCGACCTTTTTTATTTACTGGGTTTTTATGTCTTAAGTACGCAGAGTGTTTGGTATAAGGAAGCTGGAGTAATGCTTTTTCTGGCTGTGGGCTTTTCCTTTTTGATTAGTTATCTTAAGGCTAGAGCCCAGTCTCTGGGAAAGATTTGTGAGTCCGGGCTTATGGATAGAGTCTCCAGAACAGTTTTTCTATTGGTATGGGGACTGCTTTTGGCCCTATTTGGTTTTAGGGAAGGCCTTTTCTTTATAGGTCTGGTTGTATATGTATTTTTAACTTTGTTTACGGTGATACAACGCTTTATAGAAGTTAATAAGCAGTTTTAACTCTAAGCCCCTAAAGGGGCTTTTTTTATGTCTAAAAAAGTTTTTATTTATCCTTTTACAGAGCAAGAAGCAATTACTTTAAGTAAGTTTTTGGCCAGATTTTTTAGTAGGCGTCAGGCCAAGGATTTAATTCGTTCAGGTAAAGTACTGGTCCAATCTCAAAAGATAAAAAAGACTTCTTGGCTGTTACAACCAGGAGATAGGGTAGAGGTAAGAGAAGAGGATATTTCTCTAAAATTTTCAATTAGAATTTTAAAACAAAAAGATTCTTTTTGGGCCTTAGATAAACCCTCCTTTTTACATTCTATCAGGGGAAAAGAAAAAAGTAGTTTAGAAGATTGGTTAAAATACAAAGGCTTACCCTTAATTCTTTTAAATAGATTGGATTATTTAACTTCAGGCATTGTTTTAGCTACAGATAAGGTTGAAAGAGAAATTGAATACAAGAAGTGGCAAAATCAGGGTCAGGTGGAAAAGTTTTACTTAGTAAGGGTTAAGGGAAAGATAGAAAAGCCCTTAGTGGCCAAAAGGGGTTTAGAAGTAAGTAAGAGAAAAAAAGTAAAGGTATTGGAAGAGGAAGAAAAAGACCCTTTAAGATATTCCTGGGTTTATCCTCTTAGTTGGGATTTAAACTCTTCTTTGTTGGTGGTGAAAATTTTAAAGGGTAAAAGGCATCAGATTAGAGCCCACCTGGCTGGTTTGGGTTTTCCTATCCTGGGAGACCCTCTTTATGGCCAGGAAAAGGCTGATTGTTTATTTTTACACCACTTTTATTTGCGCTTTCCTGGCTGGGAGGTCCTATCCTGGCCCAGATGGTTAAAAGAACCTGAACTTGCCTGGTAAAATCCAGGTTGACCACCTTATAATCAGGTTTTTGGTTGATATTTTAGGGAGTTAAAGAAAGTTTGTTCAAAATAAAAAAAGGCGCTAATTAGCGCCTTTTTTAGGGAAACCAGGCACCCAAGGACAACTACTACCGCTGCTCCCTCTCGGGCCTGACGGGGTTTGTAGCGTCCTTGCCGCCTGGCTCCCCTTTATTCTCTTTTTTTTGCTGGCGGAGAGGGAGGGATTCGAACCCTCGGTACCGGTTTTGCCGGTACACACGATTTCCAATCGTGCTCCTTCGGCCATCTCGGACACCTCTCCGGGCCAGAAGAAAACCTCTTTAGCTAAAAATGTTTAATTAGGCAAGAGTTAAACCACCCTATTTTTCACTTTTCCCTGTAAAAAGGAACGCAAATTATCCACGGCAATGTCTAATAGCCTTTGTCTGGCTTCTTTAGTAGCCCAGGCAATATGAGGGGTTAGGTGTAAGTTGGGGCAGGTAAAAAAGGGATGATTGGCAGGAGGTGGCTCCTGGCTCAAGACATCTACGCCTGCTCCAGCGATTTGCCCTTCTTTTAAGGCCTTAACCAGAGCCTGCTCATCTACCAGTTGTCCCCGGCTACAGTTGATCAGGTAAGCACTTGGTTTCATAGCCTTTAAAAAGTCTTCGTTGACCAGGTTTTCTGTTTCTTTGGTCAAGGGACAGTTTAGGGAAATGACATCGCTTTGGGTAATTAATTCTTCTAAAGAAACCAGTTTTACATATTCAGGCACTTCTTTGGGTATGCTTCTGGTTTTTACCAGAATATTCATCCCAAAGGCCTGGCCAATTCTAGCCACTTCTCTTCCAATTTGCCCAAAACCAATTATTCCCAGGGTCTTGCCACTTAGTTCTACCAGAGGGTACTTCCAATAACAAAAATCTAGAGCCCTGGACCACTCTCCCTCAATTACACTTAAGTGATGGGCATAAACCCGGTTGGTTAATTCCAGGATGTGGGCAAAGACCATCTGGCAACAGTTTTGGGCCCATAGCCAGGTACATTGGTGACCACAATCCCTTTTTCCTGGCAGTAATCCACATCTACCACATTATAACCTGTGGCCAGTACGCCAATGTATTTTACCTGAGGCAGGTGTTGAAGGTTTTCTCGGTCCAGAATGGTTTTGTTGGTGATTAAAATGGGGGCATCTTTGGCCCTTTCTACCACCTGGTCTTTGGGGGTTCGGTCATAGATGACTACTTCTCCCAGAGTTTTTAACTCTTCCCAGCTTAAATCACCTGGGTTTAAGGTATAGCCATCAAGGACTACTATCTTCATCTTGTTGCTCCTTTTGTTTGTCCAACTGACAAGATTTGGCTGGGCCTCAAGTGGGAATTCCCAGCTTAGAGCCAAATTTGATTAACAAAATCCAGATAATGAGAAAAATTATTAAAAGGATTAAATCTCCACTCATCTTATAGTCCTAAAATGTTATACCCAGCATCCACAAAAATTACCTCACCTGTAACTCCAGAAGATAGGTCTGAAGCCAGGTACAGAGCGGTTTTGGCCACATCTTCTTGAGTTATGTTGCGTCCCAGGGGAGCTTTTTCTTCAATGGTTTTAAGAATGGTTTTAAAACCACTAATGCCAGAAGCAGCCAGGGTTTTTATGGGGCCAGCGCTAATGGCATTAATACGAATATTTTTGGCACCCAAATCAACTGCCAGGTAGCGCACACTGGCCTCTAAAGCAGCCTTGGCCACTCCCATTACATTGTAATTGGGTACTGCCTTTTCTGAACCATAATAGGTCATGGTAAGAACAGAGCCACCAGGATTAAGCAACTCTTCAAAATCCTGGCAGAGTTTTACCAGAGAGTAGGCTGAGATATCCAGGGCAATTTGAAAGCCTTTTCTGGAAGTTTCAATAAAGCGACCCTGTAAGTCTTCCCTTTGAGCAAAGGCTACTGAGTGAACCAGGATGTCAAAATTGCCCCATTTTTCAACCACTATTTCTTTGGCTGCCAGGATGTCTTCGTCTTTGCTAACATCGCAGGGAAAAATAAAATCTCCTCCCAGTTGTTCACTAATAGGCTCTACTCTTTTTTTCAGGGCTTCTCCCAGATAACTAAAGGCTAGTTTTGCTCCCTGTTCTTTAAAAATTTTGCTTATCCCGTAAGCAATGGAGCGTTCATTGGCCACACCAAAAATTAGGGCTTTTTTATCTTTTAACAACATAGTGAAAACTCCTTTTTAACTTAGAATAAACTTTTACCGGTTAATAATTCATAGGCCTTGAGATATTTTTCTTTGGTCTTTTCAATTACTTCTTCAGGCAAGTTGGGCGCAGGTGGAGTCTTGTCCCAACCACTTTGAGTAAGCCAGTCTCTTAAATACTGCTTATCAAAACTGGCTGATCTTTTCCAGGGGTATAACTTTCAGCAGGCCAGAATCTGGAGGAATCTGGGGTCAGCACTTCATCAATGAGCAGGAGCTTTTTATCCTTTAGACCAAACTCAAATTTGGTATCAGCAATAATAATTCCTCTGCTGCGGGCGTACTCCTGGGCCTGAGTGTAAATTTTTAAGGAAATATCTTCTACCAATTTAAAGAGTCCTTCGCCTATTTTGGCCTTGGCCTGAGCAATGGTTATATTTTCATCATGCTCTCCCAATTCTGCCTTGGTAGAAGGAGTAAAAAGAGGATTAGGTAATTTATCTGACTTTTTTAAATTGTCTGGCAATACATGACCACAGACTTACCTGTGTTTTGATAGTCTTTCCAGCCTGAGCCAGTAATATAGCCCCGAACAATACACTCAATGGGCAAGGGTTTGGCTTTTTTTACAATTACGCTTCTTCCTTCCAGCTCTTCTCCATATTTTTGTAGCTTGGCTGGAAATCTGGATACTTCTGTTTCCACCAGGTGATTGTCTACCAGAGAAGAAAACTTTTCCATCCAGAAGATGGTAATCTGGTTCAGGACAACGCCTTTGTAAGGTATGGGATTGGGCATAACCACATCAAAGGCACTCATGCGGTCTGTAGTAATGATGAGCAAGTGTTCTTCATCCAACTCGTAGATATCCCTGACCTTACCTTTGGAATAAAGGGGATATTCCTGGATATTGGTACTGGAAATTACTTTCATTTTAACTACTCCTTAATTTTGTAATCTAATTTCAACGCTTCTGGCATGGGCTTCCAGACCTTCCAGTCTGGCCAGACGGGCTATTTTTTTACCCTGCCTCTGGATATAATGCTTAGGAGTATAAATTAAGCTTGTTTTTTTGTAAAATGTTTCCACGCTCAGGGCCTGGGCAAATCTGGCTGTGGACATGGTAGGCAGGACATGGTTGGGACCGGCAAAATAGTCTCCTACAGGTTCTGGAGTATATTCCCCCAGAAAAACAGCTCCAGCATTTTTGATTTGTCCCAAATAGTCCCAGGGATTGTCCACAATAAACTCAAAGTGTTCAGGGGCAATGAGATTTACCAGCTTAAGGCCCTGTTCAATAGAAGGCACTTCAATAAGGGCTCCCCAGTTTTGCAAGGACTTAGCTGCAATGTCTTTTCTGGACAGATTGTCCAGTTGCCTTTGCAACTCTATCTCCACAGCTTCCAGTAAGATGGGAGAAGGAGAAATCAGGATGCTGGCAGCCAGAGGGTCGTGCTCTGCTTGAGAGAGAAGGTCTGCTGCCAGGTAAGCAGGAGAGGCCTTTTTATCTGCCAGGATGGTTATTTCACTGGGACCTGCAATCATGTCAATTCCCACTTGTCCCTGGAGGATTTTTTTGGCTGTAGTCACAAAAATATTTCCTGGCCCCACGATAATATCTACTGCTGGGATGGTTTCAGTACCCAGGGCTAAAGCTGCAATGGCCCAGGCTGAACCCACAGCATAGATGTCTTTTAACCCTAAAATCTTGCTGTGGCCAAGAGATAGGGGTTTAAACTGCCATTTTTTCTGGGCGGGGAGACCAGATGTATTTCTTTTACTCCTGCCACCAGGGCTGGAATGGCATTCATTAACAGAGAAGAAATAAGAGGTGTTTCTCCTCCTTTTCCTCCAGGAATGTAAAGTCCTGCCTTGTTTACAGGATTTACTATTTGTCCCAGGATAGTTCCGTCTTCCTGAGGAGTAAACCAGGAGTTTTGTTTTTGTTTGAGATGAAAGTCCCAGATATTTTCTTTAGCTTCCTGGATAATGTCTAAATCTTCAGCAGGGATTTCCTTTAGAGCTTTGTTTAGGTCTTCTTCTCTTACCTTTAAGTTGGTTAGAGAAAAGTCAGGGCAATCAAACTGTCTGGTATATTCCAGAAGTGCTTGGTCTTTGTTTTCTTTTACTTGAGCAATGATTTTTCTTACTTTATCTTCTATTTCTAAGTTGGATTCATTGCGTTTACTCAACCACTTTTTTAGTTGAGGAAATTCAAATTCCTGTTTTAAAGAAAATTTGTTGATTAACATCTAAACTTCTCCTTTGACCAGGGTATAAAAACAAAGTAGCTTTTAGGCTCTGGCTTCGTCAAGTGAAACTAGCTAAAGTTGAGGGGAGGGTGTGTTTTGAGTGAGAAAATTTTAGTAATCTATACTGGAGGAACCATCGGCATGGTTCCAGGGGAAAAAGGCTATGAGCCTAAAAAGGGATATTTAAAAACCCTTTTGGCAGAAAGGATTCCTGAATTAAAAGCCAGAGAACTACCTTCCTTTGATGTCTTGGAATACTCTCCTTTGCTGGATTCTTCTAATATGACTCCCTGGGATTGGTTTAAAATAGCTAAGGACATCTATGAACATTATTCTTCTTACCAGGGATTTGTGGTTTTGCATGGCACTGATACCATGGCCTATACAGCCTCAGCCGTGGCTTTTTTGCTACAAGGCTTAGGAAAACCTGTGATTTTTACGGGCTCTCAAATTCCTCTCATTGAAACCAGAAATGATGCCAGGGAGAACCTCATTGCCTCTTTTTTATTGGCAGAGAAAAGGATTTAAAAGAGGTAGTTATCTGTTTTGGCAATAAGCTTCTAAGAGGAGTAAGGGCCAGTAAGGTAGATGCAGATAGTTTTGCTGCCTTTGCTTCTCCCAATTTTCCTCCTCTGGGTGAGGTGGGGATTGAGCTTAAAATCAACAGAGAGCTTCTTTTACCACCTTTAAGAGAAGAGTGTAAATTGCGGGTAAAGCAGATAACTATTCCCAATTTACTCATTTTTCCTCTTTTCCCAGGATTTTCTGGAGAAACCCTGGAACAGTTGATTGCAACTCAAGATGTGCAGATGGTTGTTTTAGAAACCTTTGGTAGTGGCAATGCACCTGAGGATAATAAAGCCTTTTTAAGGGCCCTGGAAAAAGGCAGGGAAAAAGGGATTCTTTTTTTTAACCGTACCCAGTGCTTAAAGGGTAAGGTACGTCCTCAAGCCTATGCCACAGGGCAAGTTTTGACTCATTTGGGAGTTTTACCTGCCTGGGATATGACCAGAGAAGCTCTGGTCAGCAAGCTTATTTGTGCCTATAGTGAAAAGGGGTTAAGCTTTGTCCCCAGGGCCTTAAATTCCAATTGGTGTGGAGAGGTAACTTTTTAACTGCCTGTAGTATTTCCTGGCAGGTTGGCGATTTTTTCTACTTCCTGTTTGTAAGCCAAAATGCCTGAACCAATCCCTGGGCCAGAGCCGATAAGTAGGAGTAGCTGGTCATTTTTTTACGGTCATAAGGATTGGTTAGATAACCAATTTCCACTAAGATAGCTGGCATTTTTGCCCCCATCAACACGTAAAAGGGCGCCTCTCATAACTCCATGGTCCAAAAG